>Ga0131853_10007714_pt1 | contig 19512 bp, 13 predicted proteins | sample TergutLab28metaG_FD_92764 | JGI IMG/M metagenome (GOLD analysis project Ga0131853, IMG submission 92764) | Labiotermes labralis P1 segment gut microbial communities from Petit-Saut dam, French Guiana - Lab288 P1 (version 2) (version 2) | ecosystem: Host-associated > Arthropoda: Insects >... | reverse complement strand
TCCGACGGGACCCCGGTGGCGTTCGAGAGCAAGTACCCCGACGACCTCCAGCGAGCCCTGGACACCCTCGCCGCCGACTAGAGCCCGCTCCCGGTCCCGGGCCGGGCTGTTTCCAGTCCAGGCCCGCATGCGGGCCGGGCCCCAGACGGGCTGGGGTAAGCAGTTCGGCCATCTCACAATGAAGCCAGACACTGGGCCAACCACAGGACCGGCCCACCCACCTGATCGCCTCCGGTATTGACCTGATCGACCGGTGACCATGGCCAAGCAGATCTGCGTCCTGGGAGCCCAGGGATCAGCATTCACGATCTGCTTGACAGTTATTGGATATATCCAACCTCACGCTTTTCTTGATATTAAGTTGGCTAAAACCAATATCTTGTCGTACGGTTAGAGTGCTGGCGTGGACCAACATGGGATTGATCAGCCGTGGTTCTGGCTGCTCGGCAATGAGCAGGCAGGTCATGCACTCGGTGAGGTTCGTCGAGAGGCGGGATTGACGCAGGCGCAGATCGCCGCGCAGCTTGACATGGATCGGACAACAGTCCTGAACATGGAAGCAGGCCGGAATCCGGCGATCGCCCGATTCATTGAGCTTTTTAGGTCAATGGGCTACGACCTGATCGCAGTGCCGCATAACTCGCCAGTGCGAGTGGACATTCACCACGTGCTTGAGGAGGGCGACGACAGGTCGTGAACGGAGAGCCGGGGAACCTCAACGTATGGATAGGCGATCGGGTTGTCGCGGACCTGACAGTCAGCCGAAGGGGGGTCCCGCAGCTTCGTTACCGTCCGGACTATGTCGCTGAGCGCGGAGTAGGGGCTCTCGGGCTGTCGGTTCCGCTGCCCGTAGCCATGCGTCCGTATAAGGGCGAACGAGTAGATTTCTGGATTGAGAGCCTGCTTCCAGAGGGCGAGACGAGAACTGTCCTCGAACGCTACTTCCGTATTCGGCGCGGCGACGGATTCAGGTTGCTGGCGGCGATCGGGCGTGACTGTGCTGGAGCCGTCGCCGTCACTTCGGCGGAACAGCCACCGCAAGCCATGTCCGGGCCGCTCCAGCCGCTTACCGAGTCTGAGGTAGGCGAGGCGGTTGCGGCGCTGCGCCAGCATCCGCTTGGCGTCGACGAGGACGTCCGTGTCTCCCTCGGCGGGCTTCAGTCCAAGCTGCTCCTTGTCCAGGTTGACGGTGGCTGGGCGCGTCCGCTGGGCGGAATGCCTAGTACCCACATTCTCAAGCCCGATCCGCCGGAGTTTCCTGGCCTGGTCGCGAGCGAGGCGTTCGCGCAGCGGGCCGCGGCCCTGGCCGGGTTGTCGGCAGCGGAATCCAGGCTCGACACCTTCGGCGGCAAGACAGTGATCGTCGTGACGCGCTTTGACCGGGTGGCGAAAGGAAGAGGCCTGGTCAGGAGGCATCAGGAAGACGGATGCCAAGCCCTGGGGATCGATCCGACTGGCATGGGAAAGTACCAGACGCCGAACGGGGCGGCTTCCTATCGCCGTCTCGCGAAGGTGTTTGACATCTACTCCGGCGACCGGTCGGCCGAACTTCGCCGCCTCGCCGCGATGCTGACCTTCACGGTTGCCATCGGCAACACCGACGCGCATCTGCGGAACCATGCGTTCCTCCATCGGAGGAACGACCTGTCGCTCGCGCCGATCTACGACGCGTCTCCCACCGCCGAGTTCGCGGGTACTCGCGAACTGGCGCTCTGGGTTGACGGGCAGTCTCTGCTGGGTGTGGTAACCCGAGACCACATCATCCGTGAAGCGGCCAGCTGGGGCCTGAGCCTGGACAAGGCGGAGGAGGTTGTTGAGTCCACCCTTGCCCGCCTCGCGGACGTCTATGACGAAGCGGCCAGGGAAACGCCGGAAGTGTCCCGGAGCGTTGTCCAGGCCTGTCAGCGGCGAACCGGGAAACTGCTCCGTCAGGGCTGAGGCCCGGTCCGGGCACCGCGCCATGCCCTGGGCGGCTGGCCGGTCAGCGCGCGGACGGTTCTCGTGAGGTGCGCTTGATCCGCGAATCCGAGGTCGCCCGCGAGCGCGGCCAGGTCCGGTTCTCCGTCGCTCACCCGCTCCATCGCCTCCGCTACCCGGATCCGGTTCCGGTACCGGCTCACGCCGCCGCCGGTCAGCTGGCTGAACAGGCGGCTCAGGTGATGCGGTGAGCATCCGACGCGCCGGGCCAGTTCGGTGACTCCGGTACGGGGCTCGGAGTGCAGGATCTCCCGGGCCTCGTCCACCAGCCGCCGCCGTGCGGCCGCGGTGCCGGGCCTCCCCGCGGCGACGAGTCGCGGTACGCGCCGGGAGAGCAGCCCCGCGATCGCCAGCACGACGGCTTCTTCCCGGCCCGCGGGGCCGGGCAGCATGCACGCTCGCCTCATCGCGTGATGGGCGGCGGGACTCAGCGGCAGGTCCGGGACGGAGAGCGACGGGTCGCCGCCGGCCAGCGAGGCGAGCAAACGCGGCGACAACCGGATCGCCGTGCAGTCGTCGGCGCCGTCGACCGGGTGCGCGAACTCTTCGGGCTCTCCGGGCCGCGTGAGGTATCCGGTCGTGGCGTCGTGCAGGACCGTCCCGCCCGGGGTCCTGCGGGTGAAGGCGCCGCGCCGCACGACCACGAGCACGTGCTCGTCGCCGGGAGGGTCCGGCCGGAAGCCCGACCGGCCGTGGGAGCAGCGCACGTCGGCGATCCGGCAGTCCTGGCCGACGGGCCGGGGATACGAGGCCACGATGCCGAGGGTAACCGCGCACGGATGTTCAAGTCCTTCCCGCCGGCGGATGACAGCCTCGGAGCATGGAGATCAGCCAGCACATAGCGGCCCTGAAGGAAGACGGTTCCCGGCTCGCGGACGCGGCTCAGGCCGCCGGGCTGGCCGCGGAGGTTCCGGCCTGTCCCGGGTGGAGAGTGCGGGACCTGGTGCGCCACCAGGCGTATGTTCACCGGTGGGCGGGGCGGCACGTGGCGGAACGGCGATCCGTGATCATCGAGGAAGGGGACGAGAGCGACATCGTGTCCGTCGGCCCGCCGGACGAGCGGCTGATTGCGTCCTACCTCGAAGGGCACGCCGCGCTGGTCCGGATCCTGAGCGAGGCCGACCCGGGCGTGCGATGCGCCACGTTCCTGCCCGCGCCGTCGCCGCTGGCGTTCTGGGCGCGCAGGCAGGCGCACGAGACCGCCATTCACCGCTATGACGCGCAAGGCGCGGCCCGGGAAGGCGCACCGGTTCCGGGGAGCGCCTTCCCGGCGGGATTCGCGGCTGACGGCATCGACGAGCTGATCGCCGGGTTCGCGGCCCGGGGCAGCGGCGACGGGATTGCCCGGGATCTGCTGGTCCGGGCGGGGGACACCGAAGACGCCTGGCGCTTCACCTGGCCCGCCGAAGGCCGGGTGCGGGTTCGCCGCTACCAGCCCGGCGAGCCGGCGGACCCGGAGGGGCCGGCGGGATCGGCGGCCTGCGAGCTGTCCGGTACCGCGTCCGCCCTCTACCTCTTCCTCTGGAACCGGTGCGGGGCGCGGGAAGCGGGCCTCACCGTGACCGGCGATGACACGATCATCCAGGTCTGGAGAGGGTCGGTCCGGGTGCGCTGGGACTGAGCCCGCCCGTTCGGCATGACGACACGCCGACACGCCGGCACGCGTACGGGAACAGGGACTTCCGGAAAGCCTGATTTACCACCGTCACATGGCTGCCTCGAACCGATAAGGTAGGCGGCATCCATCAAGCGACTGACCGCCCTGTCCGACCCGGTCCCCCTCGCGGGCCGAACGGGCGCGGCGGTGCGTGAGCGTGCCCGCAGGAGGAGACGAAGAGATGCCCGACACCCCGTACGCTCACCTCCACGTCCACACCGAGTACTCGATGCTGGACGGCGCCGCGCGGCTGAAGGACCTCTTCAAGGAGGTCTCGGCGCAGGGCATGACGCACGTGGCGATGACCGACCACGGCAACATGTACGGGGCCGCCGAGTTCCACAAGCAGGCCAAGGACGCGGGCATCACCCCGGTCATCGGCATCGAGGCCTACGTCGCTCCCGAGCACCGGGGCAACAAGAACCGCGTCCTGTGGGGCCAGCCGCACCAGAAGAGGGACGACGTCTCCGCGTCCGGTGCCTACACCCACAAGACCATCTGGGCGCGGAACAAAGAGGGCCTGCACAACCTCTTCAAGCTCACCTCCCGCTCCTACGCCGAGGGCTGGCTGGTGAAGTGGCCCCGGATGGACAAGGAGATCATCGCCGAGCACGCCGCCGGGCTGATGGCCTCCACCGGGTGCCCGTCGGGCGAGCTCCAGACCCGGCTGCGCCTGGGCCAGTTCGACGAGGCCCTGAAGGCCGCCGCCGAGTACCAGGACATCTTCGGCAAGGAGAACTACTTCCTGGAGCTGATGGATCACGGCCTCGACCTTGAGACCCGGGTCCGGGAAGGCCTCCTGGAGATCGGGAAGAAGCTCGGCATCCCGCCGGTCGTGACCAACGACTCCCACTACTCCGCGGAGTCCGACTCGGTCTCCCATGACCTGCTGCTGTGCATCCAGACCGGCAAGACCCTGGCCGACGAGGACCGGTTCCGGTTCAACGGCAGCGGCTATTACATCAAGTCGGCCGAGGAGATGTACGCGATCAACAACAGCGACGCCTGGCAGGAGGGCTGCCGCAACAGCCAGCTGCTGGTCGCTGACCGGGTCGACACCACGGGCATGTTCGAGTTCGTGAACCTCATGCCCCGGTTCCCGATCCCGGAGGGCTTCGACAGCGAGGACGCGCTGTTCGCCGACGCGGTGTGGACGGGCATGGACCGCCGCTTCCCGGGCGGCTACGACGACGAGCACCGCAAGCAGGCCGAGTACGAGATCTCGATCATCTGCCAGATGGGGTTCCCGGCGTACTTCCTGGTGGTCGCCGACTTCATCAACTGGGCCAAGGACCACGGCGTCGCCGTGGGGCCGGGACGAGGATCCGCGGCCGGGAGCCTGGTCGCCTACGCGATGGGCATCACCGACCTCGACCCGCTCCCGCACGGGCTGATCTTCGAGCGGTTCCTCAACCCCGAGCGCGTCTCGATGCCCGACATCGACGTGGACTTCGACGAACGCGGGCGGGCCGACGTCATCCGCTACGTCACCGAGAAGTGGGGCAGCGACAAGGTCGCGCAGATCGTCACCTACGGCACGATTAAGGCGAAGGCCGCCATCAAGGACGCCTCCCGCGTCCTCGGCAACCCCTACGCCCTCGGCGACCGCGTCACCAAGGCGTTCCCGCCCGCCGTCATGGGCAAGGACATCGCGCTGTCGGTGATCCACGACGAGGAGCACCCGCGCTACAGCGAGGCCGGCGAGCTCCGCACGATGTACGACAACGAGCCCGACGTCAAGCAGGTCATCGACACCGCCAAGGGCATCGAGGGCCTGATCCGCCAGTGCGGCGTCCACGCGGCTGGCGTCATCATGTCCGCGGAGCCGCTGACTGACCACATCCCGGTGTGGACCCGGCACACCGACGGGTCGGTCATCACGCAGTTCGACTACCCGACCTGCGAGGGCCTGGGCCTGCTCAAGATGGACTTCCTGGGCCTGCGGAACCTGACGATCATGGCCGACGCGGTCAAGGCGATCGAGCTGAACCGGGAGAAGAAGATCAAGCTCCTGGACCTGGAGCTCAATGACCGGAAGACATATGAGCTGCTCGGCCGCGGCGACACGCTGGGAGTGTTCCAGCTGGACGGCGGCCCGATGCGGTCGCTGCTGCGGATGATGCGGCCGGACAACTTCGAGGACATCTCCGCCGTTCTGGCCCTGTACCGGCCCGGGCCGATGGGCGTTAACTCGCACGTGAACTACGCGCTGCGCAAGAACGGGCAGCAGGAGATCACCCCGATCCACCCGGAGCTGGCCGAGCCGCTCAAGGACGTCCTCGAGCCCACCTACGGCCTGATCGTCTACCAGGAGCAGGTGCAGAAGGCGGCGCAGATCCTGGCGGGCTACAGCCTCGGCCAGGCCGACGTGCTGCGCCGCGCGATGGGCAAGAAGAAGAAGGAGATCCTCGACAAGGAGTTCGTCGGCTTCGAGAAGGGCTGCCGGGAGCGCGGCTATTCCAAGGAAGCGATTAAGGCGGTGTGGGACGTCCTCGTCCCCTTCTCCGGCTACGCCTTCAACAAGGCGCACACCGCCGGGTACGGCCTCGTGTCCTACTGGACCGCGTGGCTGAAGGCGAACTACGCCCCCGAGTACATGGCCGCCCTGCTCACCTCCGTCGGTGACGACAAGGACAAGTCCGCCCTGTACCTGAGCGAATCCCGCCGGATGGGCGTGAAGGTGCTTCCGCCGGACGTCAACGCGTCGGTGGCGACGTTCACCGCGGTCGGGGAGGACGTCCGGTTCGGCCTGGCCGCCATCCGCAACGTCGGCATCAACGTGGTCGACGGGATCATCGCCGCCCGCAAGTCCAAGGGCGAGTTCACCAGCTTCGCCGACTTCCTGGACAAGGTGCCCGCCCAGGTCTGCAACAAGCGGGTCATCGAATCCCTCATCAAGGCCGGCGCCTTCGACTCCCTCGGCCACCCGCGCAAGGGCCTGGCCCTCATCCACGAGCAGGCCGTCGACAGCGTCATCGACATCAAGCGCAACGAGGCGATCGGGCAGGACTCGCTGTTCGGCGGGATGGAAGAGTCGCAGGCCGCGTTCGAGATCGCGATTCCCGACTCCGACTGGGACAAGAAGACCCGGCTGAACTTCGAGCGGGAAATGCTCGGCCTGTACGTGTCGGACCACCCGCTGCTCGGCGTGGACCACATCCTGGCCAAGGACACCGACATCACCCTCGCGGAGCTCATGTCGCAGGCTCAGGATGAGGACCGCCCTGCGCCCGAGCCGGCCCGCGGCCGGAACGCGGGCCAGATCGTCACGATCGGCGGCATCCTCTCGGGCGTGACCAGAAAGGTCACCAAGAAGGGCGACCCGTGGGCCCTGGCGACGCTGGAGGACCTGGGCGGGGCCATCGAGGTGATGTTCTTCCCGCAGACGTACCAGCTGTACTCCACGGCGATCGCCGAGGACGCCATCGTGATCGTCAAGGGCCGGGTGGACCGCCGGGACGACGTGCCGAAGCTGATCGCGATGGACATGACCATCCCCGACCTGACGGTGACGGACGGCGATTCCCCTTTCGTCCTGGCGCTGCCGGTGACCAAATGCGTGCCGAAGGTGGTGGAGCAGCTCCGTGACGTGCTCCGGACCCACCCGGGCCCGACCGAGGTTCACCTGCGGCTGAAGAATGCCCAGAAGACCACGGTCGTGCGCCTGGACCGCAAGCTCAAGGTCACCCCGTCCGCCGCGCTGCATGCCGACCTCAAGCAGCTCCTCGGCCCCACCTGCATCGCGAGCTAACCCCAAACCCATACGCGGAACGGGTCTTCGTTCCAGTGCCGCGCCAGCACTTCTCCCGGGTACGCGCGGGAGGGGCGCACGCACGGCGGGGATGAGGACAGACCTGCCTGAGACGCTGCGCGGCGTTACCCGTCCCGGCGGAACGAGGGGGCGCGGTCGGCGGGGGCGGCGCGGCTTTCCAGGAGGGGGAGGACGCGGGGCGGGATCAGCTCGGACAGGACCACCACGCTGGTCGACCGCACCACGGACGGCGACTGGTTGAGGCGGACGAGGACATCCTGCAGCCTCTCGTGCGACTCGGTGGCGACGCGGCACACCACGTCGTGGTCGCCGGTCGTGACGTGCGCCTCGAGAACCTCGGGCATGGCCGCCAGGTGCTCGCGCACGTCTTCCAGCAGGCCCTGGGAGATCTCCAGAGTGATGATCGCCTGCACGCCGAACCCGGCCGCCGCGACGTCGACGGCGGGAGCCCAGTCGCGGATCACGCCGCGCTCGTCCAGCCGTCGGAGCCGGCCCTGCACCGTGGCCCGGGCCACCTTCAGGACGCGGGACAGTTCCAGGTCGCCGCTGCGCGGGCGCTCGGCCAGGGTGCGCAGCAGCGCCGCGTCGAGCGCGTCGGCCCGGTAATCGTCGGTCATACCAAGTAGATGCTCAATCTGCCTAGGAAATATGCGGTTCAGGCCCGCAATCTGTCCATCGTGACTAGCGCAAAACCGGCAGGTTGCCTAGGTAGGGCAGGCAGATCTTCAATACCGGGCAAGGCACCCGATGGAAGGAAGCGCCATGTCCGTCACCGAAACCCTGACCTCGGAAGAGAAGCTCGCCCACCTCGACCTGGACGCCCTCAAGCAGCTCATCGGGCTGGTGGAGTACGACACCGACGCGGACCCGTTCCCGGTGACCGGCTGGGACGCCGTCGTCTGGGCCGTCGGCAACGCGGCCCAGGCCGCCCACTACTTCATCTCGGCCTACGGCATGGACCTGGTCGCCTACTCCGGCCCCGAGACCGGCAACCGCGACCACGCCGCGTACGTCCTCACCAGCGGCAGCGTCCGCTTCGTGATCAAGGGAGGCGTGCATGCCGGCAGCCCGGTCGCGGCCCATCATGCCCGCCACGGCGACGGCGTCACCGACATCGCCCTTGAAGTCCCCGACGTCGACAAGTGCGTCGCGCAGGCCCGCTCGGCGGGCGCCACCGTCGTCACCGAGCCGCACGACGTCTCCGATGAGCACGGCACCGTCCGGCTCGCCGCCATCGCCGCCTACGGCGAGACGATCCACACCCTGGTCGACCGCTCCCGCTACGACGGCCCGTACCTGCCCGGCTATGCCGCGCGCACGTCGTCCTACGTCCGGCGCGAGGGCGCGCCGGGGCGGCTGTTCCAGGCCCTCGATCACGTCGTCGGGAACGTCGAACTGGGCCGCATGGACGAGTGGGCGGACTTCTACCGCCGCGTCATGGGCTTCGCCAACCTGGCCGAGTTCATCGGCGACGATATCGCCACCAACTACTCCGCGCTCATGTCGAAGGTCGTCGCGAACGGCAACCACCGGGTGAAGTTCCCGCTGAACGAGCCGGCGATCGCCCAGCGCAGGTCCCAGATCGACGAGTACCTGGAGTTCTACGGCGGCCCCGGGGCCCAGCACCTCGCCCTGGCCACCGGCGACATCATCGCCACCGTCGACGCGATGCGGACCGAGGGCGTGGAGTTCCTGGCCACCCCGGACTCCTACTACGAGGATCCGGAACTGCGTGCCCGCATCGGCGAGGTCCGCGTCCCGGTCGAGGAGTTGCAGAAGCGCGGCATCCTGGTCGACCGCGACGAGGACGGCTACCTCCTCCAGATCTTCACCAGGCCCGTCGGCGACCGCCCCACCGTCTTCTTCGAGATCATCGAGCGCCACGGCTCGCTCGGCTTCGGCAAGGGCAACTTCAAGGCCCTCTTCGAGGCCATCGAGCGTGAACAAGACCGCCGTGGCAACCTCTGAACGGGAAATCTGAGACTTGCCGTGGCCGCTCGGCTCCTGGACACCCCGGGCCGGATCAGGTCTGGGTTACCCAGGAGGGCGGCGACCGCGGCGAGCATGGCCGCCTGCTCGTGGAGGGCACGGCGCGACCGGCTGAGCGTTACACCGGGTATGTGGAAGGCATTCGGGGCCAACCTGAGGCTGGGGCGTGGTGCTCCGCGTGGTCCGTGGTGGTCCAGGAAGGACCACCACGGACCACAGGCGCGTGAGCGGGGGCCGTGCGGGAAGGTCTGGCATAGGGGCCCGGGCTGCCCGAGCGGCGCTCCGGGCCGACGACCCCGAGACCGGAGACCGATGACGATGCCGTACTACCGGGCCGCGGGAACCATCCCGCGCACGCGCCACACCCAGCTCCGAGCCCCGGACGGGTCTCTGTACTACGAGGAGCTCATGGGGGAGGAGGGCTTCTCCTCTGACTCCTCGCTGCTGTACCACGTCAGCCTGCCTTCGGCCGTGAGCGGATACCGGACCTGGGAACTGCCGGACCAGGCGCTGGAGCCCAACCACCCCCTCATCCCCCGGCACCTGCGGCTGCACAAGCTGTTCGCCGGTGACGGCGCCGGGACCGATGCCGTGACCGGCCGGCGGCTCGTGCTCGGCAACGACGACGTGCGGCTGTCCTACGTGGCGGCGGACACCGCCAGCCCGTACTACCGCGACGCGATCGGTGACGAGTGCCTGTACTTCGAGGCGGGCTCGGCGCGGGTCGAGACGGTCTTCGGGGACCTGGACGCGGGCCCGGGCGACTACGTGATCGTCCCCCGGGCCACCACGCACCGGATCGTGCCCCAGGCGGGCGATGGCGGCGAGGCCACGCGGATCTACGTGATCGAGGGCAACAGCCACATCGGCCCGCCGCGCCGCTACCTGTCCCGGAACGGGCAGTTCCTGGAACAGGCTCTCTACTGCGAGCGGGTTCTCCGGGGGCCGTCCGGCCCGCGGGTCGCCGACGGCGCCGACGTCGAGGTCTACATCAAGCACCGGGCCGCCGGGCTGCCCGGCGGCATCGGCGGCACGGTCCACGTCTGCCCGGCTCACCCGTTCGACGTGGTCGGCTGGGACGGCTGCGTGTACCCGTACGCGTTCAACGTCGCCGACTTCATGCCGATCACCGGGAAGGTCCACCAGCCGCCGCCCGTGCACCAGGTCTTCGAGGGCACGGGCTTCGTGATCTGCAACTTCGTGCCCCGGAAGGTGGACTACCACCCGGAGTCCATTCCGGTGCCCTACTACCACTCCAACGTAGACTCCGACGAGGTCATGTTCTACTGCGGCGGCGACTACGGGGCCCGCAAGGGCTCCGGCATCGGCAACGGCTCCGTCTCGCTGCACCCGGGCGGCCACGTCCACGGCCCGCAGCCCGGAGCGTACGAGCGCTCGATCGGCACGGAATTCTTCGACGAGCTCGCGGTCATGGTCGACACGTTCCGTCCGCTCGCCCTCGGCGAGGGCGCCCGGGCCGCGGACGACGGGGCCTACGCCTACTCCTGGTCGCGAGGTGAGAAGTGACCCGGCTGACCGTGCCTCCAGGCTCGCTGTTCGGCCCGGCCAACCTGCCCTACGGCGTCTACTCCGCGGCCGGGGCACCGCCCCGGATCGGAACCCGCTACGGCGACCACGTCATCGACCTCGGCCTGCTGCTGGGAGAGTCCGGCCCGGACGCGGTGTTCGCCGAGCCGGTGCTGAACCCGTTCATGGCGCAGGGACACGACCGGTGGATCGCGGTCCGGAGGAGGATCGGCGCGGCCGTGACCGGGGACGTCCCGGAAGAGGCGGTGCACCCGGCGGACGAGGTCCGGATGCTGATGCCGTTCGACGTCGCCGACTACGTCGACTTCTACGCCTCCGAACATCACGCCTCCAACCTGGGCCGGCTGTTCCGCCCGGACAACCCGTCCCCGCTGATGCCGAACTGGAAGCACCTCCCGGTCGGCTATCACGGGCGGGCGGCGTCGGTCGTGGTCTCCGGCACGGACATCACGCGCCCGTGCGGCCAGCGGAAGGGACCGGCCGATCCCGCGCCGGTCTTCGGCCCGTCGGCCCGGCTGGACATAGAGGCCGAAGTGGGGTTCGTCGTCGGCACCGGCAACCCCATGGGGGAACCGGTGGACGTCGCGGACGCCGGGAACCGGATCTTCGGCGCCGTCCTGTTCAACGACTGGTCCGCCCGCGACATCCAGGCCTGGGAGTACGTGCCGCTCGGCCCCAACCTCGGCAAGTCCTTCGCCTCGACTGTCTCCCCGTGGGTGGTCCCGCTCCTCGCCCTGGACGCCGCCCGCGTGGATACCCCGCCCCAGGAGCCCGCCGTGCTGCCGTACCTGGCGCTGGACCGTCCCTGGGGCCTGGACATCGCCGTGGAGATCGAGTGGAACGGCCAGGTCGTGTCCCGGCCGCCCTACGCGGCCATGTACTGGTCTCCCGCCCAGATGCTCGCCCACCTCACGGTCAACGGAGCGCCGACCCGGACCGGTGACCTGTTCGCGTCCGGCACGATCTCCGGCCCGGCCCGCGATCAGCGCGGCGCGTTCATCGAGCTCACCTGGGGCGGCCAGGAGCCCGTCACCGTGGCCGGGGAACCGCGCGCCTTCCTGCGGGACGGGGACGAGGTCGTCCTCACCGCCACCGCGCCGGGCGCCGACGGCACCCGGATCGGGTTCGGCGAGGCCCGCGGTCGCGTCCTCCCCGCCGGCAAAGATCACCGCTGCACCTAGCATTCAGGATGTGACGGACAAAGCAGTCAGCTCCCCGAGCGCGCGGTTCTGCGCTCAGATCGTCGACGCCGCCGAGGCCCCGCTGCCGGAACCGGTCGCCGTGGCGGCGCGGCGCAGCCTCCTCAACGTCCTCGGCACGGCGGTCGGCGCCGCCCGCTCGGCCGCCGTCGAGGCGATCATCGCGGCGGCGGCCTCCGGCCAGGCTCCAGGCGCGGAACCCGGCCGGCCGGGGGTGCCGGTCCCGGGCCGGACCGAGACGCTCAGCCCGTACCAGTCCGCGCTCGCCGCCGGGACCGCGGCGCACCTCGACGACTTCGACGACACGCACCTGGCCACGGTCATCCATCCCGGCGCCGCGGCGATGGCGACGGTGCTGGCCCTGGAGCCGGAGACCGGGGCCGGCGGCGCCCGCTGCCTGACCGCCTTCGCGCTCGGCTGCGAGGCCCAGCTGCGGATCGGGAACGCGGTGTCCCCGGAGCACTACGACCGGGGCTGGCACATCACCGGCACCTGCGGCGTCTTCGGCGCGGCCGTCGCCGCCGGGCTCCTGCTCGGCCTGGACGCTAAGGGACTGGAGCGGGCGCTCTCGCTCGCCTCGGTCATGATGGTGGGTCATCGCGAGGCGTTCGGGTCGATGGGCAAGCCCTTTCACGCCGGCAAGGCCGCCGCCAACGGGATCCTGGCGGCCCGGCTCGCGGCCGAGGGCCTGTCCGGGATCACTGACCCGCTCGGCCCGGACGGGGCGCTGAGCGTGCTGGCCAGCGAAGTGAAGTGGCCGGAACTGCTGGACGGGCCGTGGGGCGGCGGCTGGGAACTGGAACGCAACGCCTTCAAGCCCTACCCGTGCGGGATCGTCGCGCATCCGCTGATCGACGCGGCCATCGAGGCGTCCCGGCGGCTGGCCGGCCCGGAGGAGATCACGGCCGTGTCGGTCACCTGCAACCCGCTGGTCCCCGAGCTGATGGGCCGCCGGCAGCCGGGCGACGGCCTGCAGGCCCGGTTCAGCTCCTACCACGCGGTCGCGTCCGGGCTCCTGGACGGCGAGGCCGGGCTGGCCCAGTTCAGCGACGAGCGCGCCACCGCGCCGGACGCGGCCCGGCTCCGCGGCCTGATTACCCTGCACCCCACGCCGGAGTGTCCCCGGGACTCCGCGATCATCGCCGTCGAGCGCGGGACGGGGGACACGCTCACGGTCGAGGTGAAGCACGCGCGCGGCAGCCTGGAACGCCCCCTCACCGGCGAGGAGCTCCTGGCCAAGGTCGGGCGCCTGGCGTCCCCGGTCCTCGGCGACGGCGCGGCGGAGGCTCTGCGGGGCGCCGTGGACGCGCTCGGCGACGCCCCGGACCTCGCCGTCCTCCGGGCCGTCCTCACGCCGTCCGCCCCGGCCCCGGTCCCGGTCCCGGTCCCGGTCTCGGTCCCGGGCGATCGGGTGAATGCCGGTGAGAGCGAACGGGGGACCGACGACGAGGGGTTCACGGCGGAGATCGTGAAGCTCGTCACCGGGGGAGAGCCGCCGGCCGCCGCGCTGGAGAAGGCGGCGGCGCGGCTGGAGACTTTCACCCGGGTCCGCGAGTCCGGCGAAGGCGGCGAGGCAGTCCGGGCGCTCCGGCGGATCGCGCCGCCCTCGGCCCCGCCGGAATGGGAGGCGTTCACCGGCGCGGCGGCCGCCTGCCGGTCCCCGGAACAGGCCGCGGTCTGCGCCGTCGCGGCGGCGCTCGCGGCTCACCAGGCCGTGGCCGGGGCCCAAGGCGCGGCCACGGCCACGGCCACAGCCGAGGACGCGGTCGCGATCGGGTGCGACGCGGCCGACCGGGTGCTCGCCCGGCTCACCTCCGCGCGAGAGGCGGGCTGGTCCGCGACCACGGCGGCCACGCTGATCGGCGCGGGCGCGGCCGCCGCCCGGCTGCTGCGGCTGCCGGGGGAGCAGGCCCGGAACGCGCTCGGCCTGTGCGCCACCCAGGCCGCCGGGCTGGCCGGGGCCGAGGGCACCGGGGCCGGAGCCGTGCAGGCCGGGAAGGCCGCGTTCGACGCGGTCGAGGCGGCGCTTCTCGCCCGGGCGGGCTTCACCGCGGCCCGGCTGCCCCTGGAGGGGCGGCGCGGCCTGTTCGCCCTGCTGGACCGGCCGCCGTCCAGCGCGGGCTAGCCGGCCCGGCGAAGGTCCCCGGCCTGGAGGCCGTCCCGGTAGCATCGGCTGAGAGGTGAGCGAAAACAAATGACGACTGATGTCCAGGCGGCCGGATCGCCGTCCCGGGGTCCGGTCCGCGACGCCGTCGCCCGGTTCGGCGCGGGGCTGATCGCCAGCGCGGTACTGGGCGCGCTCCTGGGCCTCCTGTGGGGCGAGGTGGCGCCGCGGGCGGTGCTTCAGCAGGTCGCGGCGGGCGAGGCGACGATCATGAACGCCGAGACGCGCGCGTTCATCGTGGCGGACGCCTGGTTCTGCGGGATCGCCCTGATCGCCGGGCTGATCACCGGCATCGCCGGCTACCGGTTCCTGATCGCCCGCGTCGGCGCCGCCGGCGACCGCGACGCGTATCTCCGCCGGGCGGCCGGCGCCGCGGGCCTGATCCTGGGCGCGCTGGCAGGGGCGCTGCTCATGATGTGGATCGGCGGCCTGATCGGCTTGTCGGCCTACCAGCACGCGCTCGCCACCAGCCATCCGGGAGCGACGTATCAGTCCTCGCTGAGCCTCGGGGCTAAAAGCGGCCTGGCGTTCTGGCCCCTGATCACCTCCATGATGATCCTGGTCGCCGAATGGTCCGCGCGCCGCGACAGCCGGTCGGCGCCCGAGGCCGCGCCGGCCGCCGAGGGGCCTTTCGGCTACCCGCAGTCGGCCCCGCCCGCGCCGTAGGCTCGCCCCCAAAGCCCGCGTGGCGGGCCGGGCGGGTCAGCGCATGAAACGGCGGACGAGGCGGTTGCCGAAGACGAACGTGATGGTGGACTCGAGGGTCTTGACCGTCTTATCGCCGGCGGGGTACCAGATGTTCTCCTTCTCCTGGCCCCAGCGGTCGATCAGGATCGGCAGCGGGTGCGTGTAGCCCCGGAGCGCGTCGCGGCCGTTGACCTGTCCCAGGCCGCTGTCCTTGCGGCCGCCGAACGGCGCCTCGGCGGCGCCGTAGATGACCGACGCGTCGTTGTGGACCACCGAGCCGGTCTTCAGCTGGCGGGCGATCCGCATGACTTTTTTCGGATCACGAGAGAAGACGCTGCCGCTCAGGCCGTACCGGGAGTCGTTGGCGAGACGCACGGCCTCATGCTCGTCCGCGACCCGCATGATGGCGGCCACCGGGCCGAAGGTCTCCTCGCTCATCAGGTCCATGTCGTGGGTGACGTCCGTGACGACGGTGGGCTGGAAGAACAGGCCCTTCTCCGTGTCCGGCGAGCCGCCGACCACGATGGTCGCCCCCTTGGCCCGGGCGTCGGCGACGTGACGGCTGACGATGTCGAGCTGCCGTTCCCAGAACAGCGGGCCGACCTCGCCGTCGGCGCCGTAGGTCACCGCCGCGGCCTTTTCCTTGACCAGCGCGATGAACTCGTCGGCGACGCTGTCGACCACGTAGATGCGCTCGGTCCCGACGCAGACCTGGCCGCTGTTGAACATCGACAGGAACACGGCGCCGTTGGCGGCGCGTTCCAGGTCGGCGTCCGCGCACACGATCATCGCGTCCTTGCCGCCCAGTTCCAGCGAGCAGGGGACCAGCCGTCCGGCGCAGGCCGCGGCGATCTTCTTGCCGGTGCCGACGCTGCCGGTGAAGGAGATCTTGTCGACGTCCCCGTCCACCAGGGCCGCGCCCGTCTCGCCGTCGCCGTGCACCAGCTGCAGCACGTCGGAGGGAACTCCCGCCTCCCACAGCACCTTCGCGGCCCAGCCGCCGGAGTGCGGGGCGACTTCCGACGGCTTGAGCACCACCGCGTTGCCCGCCAGCAGGGCCTGGACCACGGGGTTCAGCGACAGCACGAACGGCCCGTTCCACGGCGTGATCACGCCGACGACGCCGAGCGGCTGGTACTGGAGGTAGAGCTTCTTCAGCGGCTTCATGTAGCCGTGCAGGCCGACTCGCTCGTCGGCCAGGTCCCGGGCGGCGCGACCGGACCAGTGGTTGATGAAGTCGCACGAGGGGACAATCTCGACGGCGAGGGCCTCGGCCTGCGGCTTGCCGGTCTCGCCCCGGACGGTGGCGCAGATCTCGTCCTTGCGGGCCAGCAGCACGTCCAGCGCCCGGGCGACGACCGCGGCCCGCTCCTTCACCGGGCGTGCCGCCCAGGCGGGCTGGGCCGCCCGGGCCCGCGCGATCGCGGCCGTGACCTCGTCCGGCGTGCTCACGGTGATCTCGCCCACGGCCTCCCGGGTCGCGGGGCTCGCCAGGCCGAGCCGGCGGCGGCCATCGGGGGCGGGGGACAAAGCTTGCACGATGGCCATGGCGACTCTCCTCGGGGCCCCGGGGGCCTCGGGGCCCGCGGCCAGAAGTGGAACATGTTCTAGTTTTCCGAGCCTAACGCATGCGGGACCGCCGCGCGAGACCGTGCCCCCCCCGCTGTGTTCGCGATAAGTGTCGCTCCAGCAGCGGAAACCGCGAACTTAAGCCTTCGGCGGAGTTCGTAAACTAGGGGCCGTGACTTCGGACAGCGGGGCGAGTCCCGTTACCAGCGTGATTGACCTGCGCGGCCGTGACGCGGCCGGGCTGACCCGTGCCGCCCTGGAGGGGGTGCTGCCGCGCGCCGCCCTCGACGTGGAGCACGCGGTCGAGCTCGTGAAGCCGATCACCGAGGACGTGCGCGTCCGCGGCGGCGCCGCCGTGCGCGAGTACACCCAGCGCTTCGACGGCGTCGACCTGCCGGGCACCCGGGTCTCGGCCGAGGAGCTCGAGCATGCTCTCGGCACGCTCGACCCCGGGGTTCGCGACGCCCTCGAGGAGGCAATCCGCCGGGCCCGCGTCGTCCATGAGGCCCAGCTGCCCCGGTCGTCGGCCACCGCCCCGGCCGACGGGCTCGGCGTCACCACCAAGTACGTCCCGGTGGAGCGGGCCGGCGTCTACGTGCCCGGCGGCCTCGTGGTCTACCCGTCGTCGGTCGTGATGAACGTGGTCCCGGCGCAGGCCGCCCGGGTGGAGTCGATCGCCGTCACCTCGCCGCCGCAGAAGGAGTTCGGCGGCCTGCCGCACCCGGTCGTCCTGGCCGCCTGCGCGCTGCTCGGCGTCACCGAGGTCCACGCGGCCGGCGGGGCCCAGGCCCTGGCCATGTTCGCCCACGGCACCGACGAGTGCCGGCCCGTCGACGTGATCACCGGCCCCGGCAACGTGTACGTCGCCGCCGCCAAGCGGATCCTGCAGGGCACCGTCGGCATCGACGGGGAGAACGGCCCGACCGAGATCGGGATCATCGCCGACCACACCGCCGACCCGGCCTTCGTCGCGGCGGACCTCATCGGCCAGGCCGAGCACGACGAGCTCGCGGCCTGCCTCCTGGTCACCACCGACCCCGACCTGCCGCGCAAGGTCGACGCCGAGCTGGAGCGCCAGCTGAAGACCACGAAGCATCTCGAGCGGGTGACCACGGCCCTGAGCAACCAGGCCGCCTACGTGATCGCCGACGACCTCGCCGCCGCGCTGAAAATCTCCGACGCCTGGGCACCGGAGCACCTGGAGGTTCAGACGGAGAACGCCGCCGCGACCGCGGCGAAGGTGCGGAACGCCGGCGCGATCTTCGTCGGCGACTACACGCCGGTGTCTCTCGGGGACTACCTGGCCGGATCCAACCACGTGCTGCCCACCGGCGGCACCGCCCGGCACACGAGCGGCCTGTCGGTCTACCCCTACCTGCGCGTGGTCAACGTCATCGAGTGCAGCCGCGACTCCCTCAACGGCGTCGCCTCCCGGGTGGACTCCCTCGGCGGCTCCGAGGACCTCCTCGCTCACGTCGCCGCCGTCCGCGTCCGCGTCCCGAAGGAGAGCCAGTGACCGCCGTCCCTTCCGTCCGCGACGACCTCAAGGCCCTGAGCCCGTACGGGGCTCCGCAGCTGGATGTCGCGGTTCAGCTGAACACCAACGAGAACCCGTACGCGCCCAGCCCGCGGCTGCAGGCGGCGGTCGCCGAGGCAGTCAAAAACGTCGCGGGCACGCTGAACCGGTACCCGGACCGGGACGCGGTCGACCTGCGCAAGGACCTGGCCGAATACCTCGGTCACGGGCTGCCGGCGGAGCGGCTGTGGGCCGCGAACGGGTCGAACGAGATTATCCAGCAGCTGCTGCAGGCGTTCGGCGGACCGGGCCGGACGGCCATGGGATTCGAGCCGTCCTACTCGATGCACCCGCTGATCTCCCAGGTGACCTGCACCCGGTGGGTCGAGGGGAGCCGGGACGCCGGCTACGGGCTGTCCACCGCGGCCGGCCAGGTGCGCGCCCGCCGGCCGGACGTCGTGTTCGTCACGTCCCCGAACAACCCGACCGGCACCGCGGAGACCCTGGAGGTCATCGAGGAAATCTGCGACTCCGCCCCCGGACTGGTCGTCGTGGACGAGGCGTACGCCGAGTTCATGCGGGACGGAGTGCCGAGCGCGCTGACCCTGCTGCCAGGCCGCCCGAACCTGGTCGTCACCCGCACCATGTCGAAGGCGTTCGCCGCCGCCGGCACCCGGCTGGGCTACCTGGCCGCCGACCCGGCCGTGGTCGAGTCGCTGCTGCTGGTGCGGCTGCCCTACCACCTGTCCACCGTCACCCAGGCGGTGGCGCGGGCCGCCCTGGCCTGTAAGGACGAGCCCCTGGCCACGGTCCAGGCGCTGCGGGACGAGCGCGACCAGCTGGTGGACTGGCTGCGAGGCCACGGCCTGACCGTCGCCGACAGCGACGCGAACTTCGTGATGTTCGGAGGATTCGCGGGCCGGGACGCCGACGTGTGGCAGGCGATGCTCGACCGGAACGTGCTGATCCGCAACAACGGCCCCGACGGCTGGCTGCGGGTCACGGTCGGCACGCCGGAAGAGATGGAAGCATTCAGGAACGTGCTGACGGAGGTACTGGGACTATGAGTCGCGTAGGACGCGTTCAGCGCGTGACCAAGGAAACCAAGCTCGAGATCGAGATCGACCTCGACGGCCCCGGCCCGGTTGACGTCGAGACCGGCGTGCCGTTCTTCGACCACATGCTGAACCAGCTGGGCAAGCACGGTCTCCTCGGCCTCACGGTTCACACCGAGGGCGACATCGAGATCGACGCCCACCACACGGTGGAGGACACCTCCATCGCGCTGGGCCAGGCTTTGAAGGAGGCCCTGGGCGACAAGGCCGGGATTTCCCGGTTCGGGGACGCGACGGTGCCGCTGGACGAGACCCTCGTCCGCGCGGTGGTCGACCTGTCCGGCCGTCCCTACGTGGTCTGCACCGAGCCGGAGAACAT
>Ga0131853_10007713_pt1 | contig 19513 bp, 13 predicted proteins | sample TergutLab28metaG_FD_92764 | JGI IMG/M metagenome (GOLD analysis project Ga0131853, IMG submission 92764) | Labiotermes labralis P1 segment gut microbial communities from Petit-Saut dam, French Guiana - Lab288 P1 (version 2) (version 2) | ecosystem: Host-associated > Arthropoda: Insects >... | reverse complement strand
GACCAAATACCGGCAGAACTGATTAAAGCAGGGGGTAGAACAATTTACTTGGAGATTCATAAACTTATTATTTCTATTTGGAAGAAGGAGAAACTGCCTGAAGAGTGGAAGGAGTCGATCATACTGCCTATTCATAAGAAGGGGGATAAAACAGATTGTAATAATTATAGTGGCATATCACTTTTTCCAACCACTTACAAAATTTCATCCAACATCCTGCTCTCAAGGTTAATTCCATATGCGAAGGAAATTATTGCGGATCATCAATGTGGCTTTCGACGCAACAGGTTGACTACTGATCATATATTCTGCATTCGTCAAATACTTGAGAAAAAATGGGAATACAATGAAGAAGTTCATCAGCTCTTTATAGACTTCAAGAAGGCTTATGATTCAGTTACGAGGGAGGTTTTATATAAGATTCTCATTGAGTTTGGTATACATAGGAAACTTGTAAGTTTAATAAAGATTAGTCTGACTGAGACATATAGGAGAGTCCTGGTAGGCAAGAATGTGTCTGACAGGTTCCCTATTAGGAATGGTTTGAAACAAGGAGACGCTCTATCACCAATGCTTTTTGACTTTGCTTTAGAGTACGCCATTAGGAGGGTTTAGGTAAACAGGGATGGCTTGAAACTAAACGGTACACATCAGCTGCTGGCTTATGCCGACGATGTTAATATACTGGGAGGAAGCATACACACTCTGAAGGAAAATGCAGAAGCTTCAGTAGCTGCTACTATGGAGATTGGACTGGAAGTAAGTGCTGATAAAACTAAGTACATGGTCATGTCTCGAGATCAGAATGCAGGACGAATTCAGTTTGTGAGGACTGATAATAGTACGTTCGAGAGGGTGGAAGAGTTTAAATATTTGGGAACAAATTTAACATATCAAAATTCTATTGCGGAAGAAATTAAGAGCAGATTGAGGTCAGGAAATGCTTGCTATTATTCGGTGTAGAACCTTTTGTCTTCCAGGTTGCTATCCAAAAATTTAAAGATCAAGATATATAGAACTATAATTTAGCATGTTGTTTTGTATGGGTGTGAAGCTTGGTCGCTGACATTGCGGGAGGAAAGGAAGCTGAGGGTGTTTGAGAACATGGTGTTGGGGAGAGTATTTGGAACTAGGAGGGACGAGGTAACGGGAGAATGGAGGAGACTGCATAACGATGAGCTAAATGATTTGTACTCCTCACCCAATATTGCGCGGGTGATAAAATCGAGAAGAATGAGATGGGCTGGGCATGTGGCGCGTAAGGGTGAGGAGAGGGGGGTGTATAGGGTCTTGGTGGGGAAGCCGGAGGGAAAGAGACCACTGGGGAGGCGTAGGTGTAGATGGGTGGATAATATTAGGATGGATCTCCAGGAGGTGGGATGTGGGTATATGGACTGGATTGGGCGGGCCCGGGATAGAGATAGGTGGCGGACGCTTGTGAGTGCGGTAATGAACCTTCGGGTTCCATGAAATGCGGGGAATTTCTTGACTAGCTGCAAACCAGGTAGCTTCTCAAGAAGGACTCTGCACCATGGAGTAAGTAAGTATGTAGTTTGTGGGGCCACTACATTATGATTATCTGACCATTCGTTTTCACACATCCCCAAGCATTGCTGCTCATGCCCGAATACTTTCCAGTTCTTTCCCTGAGTCCTGTTGCTAGTTGCCGGAATTCTCTCCTGGTCTTTCCAGGAGTACTGTTGCTATTACCCAGGATATTATCCAGTTCTTCCCTGCGTACTGTTGCTAATGCCCAAGATACTCTCCAGTTCTTTTCCAGGTACTGCTGCTTATGCCTAGGATACTCTCCAGTTCTTTCCCAGGTACTGTTGCTTATGCCCAGGATACTCTCCAGTTCTTTCCACGGTACTGCTGCTTATGCCAAGGACACTCTCCTGTTCTTTCCCGGGTACTGCTGCTTATGCCCAGGATACTCTCCAGTTCTTTCCCGGGATACTCTTGCTAATGCCCAAGATACTCTCTAGTTCTTTCCCGGGTACTGCTGCTTATGCCGAAGATACTCTCCATTTCTTTCCTGGATACTGCTGCTTATGCCCAAGATATTCTCTAGTTCTTTCCCGGGTACTGCTGCTTATGCCCAAGATATTCTCCAGTTCTTTCCAGGGTACTGCTGCTTATGCCCAGGATACTCTCCATTTCTTTCCCGGGTACTGCTGCTTATGCCCAGGATACTCTCCAGTTCTTTCCCGGGGTACTCTTGCTAATGCCCAAGATACTCTCTAGTTCTTTCCCGGGTATTGCTGCTTATGCCCAAGATACTCTCCAGTTCTTTCCTGGATACTGCTGCTTATGCCCATGATATTCTCCAGTTCTTTCCTGGGTACTGCTGCTTATGCCCAGGATACTCTCCATTTCTTTCCCAGGTACTGCTGCTTATGCCCAGGATACTCTCCAGTTCTTTCCCGGGGTATTCTTGCTAATGCCCAAGATACTCTCTAGTTCTTTCCCGGGTATTGCTGCTTATGCCCAAGATACTCTCCAGTTCTTTCCTGGATACTGCTGCTTATGCCCATGATATTCTCCAGTTCTTTCTCGGGTACTGCTGCTTATGCCCAGGATACTCTCCAGTTCTTTCCCGGAGTACTGCTGCTAATGCCCAGGATACTCTCCACTTCCTATGTAACTCATTACAGAATACTGTGAATTGGTACAGTTACAGCGCAACTGTGAATTTTTTACCTCCACCGCAACTTGCAGGGATCAGAAATATTCTATCGCTTGATTTTCCAATTCATTTTGTGACAAACGACTCCTCGTATTTCCCGTTTAGGAATGGGCCCAAAATTACTGTACCGTTGTACATTTGTTAAGATTCAAGTCTTTAAACAGTTCCCTATATTGAAGGCTTTTATTTTGTGTGTTCAGTCAGATAGATAGAGCTTTTAGTTTGAAGACATGAACTCCAAGTATCACCATATCCCATTCAGCCCTGGCGAAAGGATGTGGACATGATTCCGTGCGTGGGCCAGGACTGCCTATTTGCGCATCCACCTTATAGATACTGTGCCTCAGCGTCGGGAAGTGGGTGAAGCTAGTAGTTAACACTGCAAGGTTGATATTATTGACGGTGGGAGGAAGAATAGACTTCTAGCACCACGATGTCTAAACCAAGAACCTTGGAAAACGATTACAAATGCAGTAGGAAAAACATATAATCACTTGTATCACTAGGCAGTGTTCGAATTCAGGTCTTTCGCTACCTGTCCACAGTCCCTCCAGTCAAATTTCTTAAAACAAACACAGACTACCTCGATTCACTCAACTTCCTGTCACTCGCCATCCATCATCATCATCATCATCTCCTGTTTCGACCACTCACTACACATCAGTCACTTCACAGACACACAGGACTCGACGTTACTAAGAAGCCGTGTCATGGCTCCCCCAGCAGAGGACAGGGTTTAACCCCAGGCCAGTCCATGTTGGGTTTGTGGTGCACAAAGAGACAGTGGGACAGGTTTCTCCGAGTACTTCGGCTAACTCCTGCCAATATCATTCCACCATCGTTCCACATTCATTTATGTGTCACGTCATACGACTGACAGCGTCGTTAAATAACATTTTAAAATATTTTTTTCCTAGGGGTGTGAACTGATATCCGTTTGGTACGGGACGCAGACTCTGAAATTCTAAAACCAGAGTTCAGCACAGGCTGTAACAAATGTACATAACATCCAAATGAATCTGACGTTGGTATGGTACAGCGGATCTCGATATTCCTAGCAGCGCGGACCCCTTTACAAAATTTCATTAATTCTGCGGGTCCCTTCCACAAAATTATCGCAACTCGTGGACTCCCAACATTAAAACATGAATTACGTACAAATGAACGTAACCACACTGTAACAAAGTGATTTTTTTTTTGTGGCTCTGCGGCCCATCGCAGGCCAGGGCCTCCTCATTCATGACGTTTCTAGATCACACACAACGACGCACCACAGTCGGTAGGACTACTCTGGATGAGTGATCGGTTCGTCGCAGAGACCTCTACCTGACAACACACAACACTCACAACAGACAGACATCCATTTCGCCGGTGGGATTCGAACACATGATCTCTGCAGGCGAGCGGCCGTAGACCTACGCCTTAGACCGCGCGGGCACTGGGACCGGCGTAACAAAGTGATGGCCAATGTAAACTCCATTACAAGAACGGTGATTTTCCTAGCAGAAATCCCAACGAAAATGAAGACGGTGAAAACCTAAAAGGAAAACTCCGTTCTGTTGGCATAATGTACTCAAGTCAAGGACACCTAGACACAACTCGTGGACCACTGATTAACAAACACTGTTATACCATCATTCCAGATAAAGACATTTTGCACAATATTCAGGATAAAAGAATGCGATATATTTTTTAAGAAATAATCTCGCGGATCACACGTTGATTACCACCGGTCCAGCAGTTGGCGAGTAAAGAGCAACATTTCTGTGGAAGTAGGACATCGACGCCCGGACAGACACAAATCTTGAAATCTTCAAATCAAATTTTCCCGTCCACTGTCTTTCGAGTCACTTACAACCAGCCTTGTGCCAGTTGAAGATAATGTTCAGTATTGCAGGGAAAAAGTAAAGTTGCCCCTCTTCAGGCCATGTTGGTATATTGTACAGCAAGAGAATAGGTGTGAGTGGACAGCTTCCGCCACTCCCGGGGAAAGAACCCTGACGGCCACTGAATAGATGGCTGGGTGGGTCCCCCAGCTGGTCTGGACGTTTTGAGGGTGACAGAATCTGAACCTGCTGGGATTGGAATCCCGGATCGTCCAGTCCGTAACCTAAACACAATACCGACTACGCTATCCCGGCTCCAATAATGAACACCGTGGTTGAAGTGGGGTGAGGGAGCTGTCATTCGCTTAGAAAGACGGTAAAATAGTAGCAACCTCTTTCTGGATCATCGACCCCGCGACGAATTGATGTGCGACCCGACTTCGTCACGTCGCCGAGGCGATGTGAATACGAAATGAACTTCGCTGAGAACGACGTCTCGGAAATGGGACAACAAAACTACGTAACCTCTCCCCATTTGGTACTTCAAACCGGCTTGAAGTAAATCTCGAACTGCGCTCTCAAAATTCACGCAGCATCAGGGAAACTCATTTGAAACCTGCAGCGTGGGGTCGGATGAACAAACGCATGACCAGATATGAAGCTGCTGGTAACATGAACACTGGGGAAGCGCTCTTAAAATAACGCAAACCGAGGTACTCCTTTGATAGCCGCAGTATCTGCTCCAAGCACCTTCCGGAATTAGTCGTGTTCCGTACGAAAACTGGCCCTGCTGTTCCGCCCGTAAATATACAGGACTATACTGTATATGATCTTTGTAATCAGCAGAGGTACCATGGTTACTACGTCTCGCAGTGTTTGAACTCAATTGTTTGCCCTTACGTTGACGTGTACATCATACCAAACCTCGTCAAACATGAATATAAGAAAAGTCGTCTTCCTTCAAGAACAGTCAAGGATTAAATTAACAAACATTTCGCAAGTGAAATTCATGAACAAATATTTTCAAATGTTTTCAATTTGCACATTTCTTTAGCAGTTAAGAGCTGAAGATTTGTAATATCTGTGCAAGAATGTCAAAGCCTAACAAACCATTTAACCCTCTCTCTATTCAAGACAGAGCTCGAAATTTTGATTACGTTGGTAAAATGGCACCTGGTCATAATGGCATCGGTTTATGCGACACCTCGCCTATAGCGTCAGATATTGTGTGGTACCAATTAATTCCTCACTGTTAACCATAAAACTATACTCCTCGGTTCGAGCGACACTCGTTTACGACACAAAATATTCAGTCTCTTTCATGACATACCAGACTTCGACTCAATTTGTTTTTTGCCCAGGAATGACCATGCCTGTCTCGAGTTACTTAAAATTCCGTGAATGTCTATTTTACGTAATTCTAAACCACCTGATACTGACACCAGAATCCTGTCCTTAACTACACATTCCCGGCACAAGCGGAAATGTCCGCTTTGCCAAAGCGATCGGAACAACTCCGGGCACTTCCAAACCTCCTCTCAAACTGGAAGAGTTGAAGGAGAGTGAAGTTTCACTTCACCTAGTGCCAAGATGAATAATTCGTGTAGTTAGGGTTTCACTCCCCATAAACCTGCATGGCATGGTTCGTAATGAATTGCAGGGACTTTTTACCTTTCCGCTTTTCTTGCAGGATAACTTATCGCATGTGCGTGACAGAGCAGGGCTATGAAGTCTCGAAAATAAAACTCCAGTTAACAGATTAATTTTACACTAATATACACAATGGAACCCGGTTATAACGACATCGGTTTATGCGATACTTCGTCTATGTCGTCATATACTCCGTGTTACAAATGAATTCCTCACTGTTAGCCATAAAATTACACTTCTAGGTTATTACAACGCTCGTTTATAACGACACACAATATTCAGTCCCTTTCAGTGACGTTATAACCGAGTCCGAATTAACTACATGTTTGTAAAAAAAAATACAATTACTGAAAGAAATTGATTTTTTCTACAATCATAAAATTTAACGACAAATTATTGCACAGCGTTATTTATTTGTCAATTAAAGCTCTGACATGTTTCGGCCCCTAGCTGTTGGTCATATTCAGGGATCTCGTAAGTTTTTTGACATGTGCAGCTTAGGCGTCTACTTATATAGTCGGAGCATTAATTGACAAAGAAAAAACAATGTGCAACAAGTTGGTGTTCAATTTCGTGCACAACGCAATATAGCTGCACGGACAATGTACAACATTAAATTTTTCTACAAACGTGTGACTACGGTTTCAATATTTGATCAACCTATTAACATGCACAACCATCTTCCTTAAGTGTTAGTTATCTCGCGCTGTGGATTTACACATAAGAAACCGCACAACTGAGTGAACGTTTACACAGTAACGGAACTGTAAAGAAAAATGGGGATCCCGGTGTATGAGTCTGCCAGACTATAAAGCAAACAAGTGAAGGTCTCAGTATCTGTTCACCGCTTTGACATGGCGCTTCGGACGACTCTGTATGAAGCATATCGACATTAAGCTGGCCTTTGCCAGTGATCAGGCCTCTCTGTATGCAAACTTGCGTCAGATGAGCACATATCCACGCCCATCTGTGAGTAATACACTGTTTACATTGACGTGGCTCATTAGTTGTATTTTTTTAGGGGAGGGGGGTTTCGTTGCGCTTTGTTGTTCAGGTCAGACTGTATGTATGTGTGTGTGTGTGTGTGTGTGTGAGACAGAGAAAGGATGTTCACTTGCTAATGATTAGATAGCGCCTGTAAATGAATAAAAGTGTACAGTTCTGACAATGGAAAACCGAAGTACTTGGAAGAAAATCCGCCACAGTGCCACTCTCTGCAACTCAAATGTTATCATTCCGCTTAGTCTTGCAGGTGATACCAAAGTTTCGGACGAAACCTGCGGTGTCCATTTTCAAGGTCGAAGGTAGTAGGGAAGGAATAAGAACGTCAATTTTTATAACTGAAGACGGTTGGAACTGAACCCGAAGCCTTCTGAATGCAGAACCTTTAGTTTCTAACCGCCACGGCCGATTTCTAAAATGTGTTGTACCCACACAACGTGCATATCCAACGTAATATTTGTAAGATGCATCACTTATAAACCAACATTTTAAGTAAACGTTAGTGTAATGTTACTTTACAATTAAGGACCATGAGGTCCTCCGACCACAACGTATGCCTCTTGTCCTTTTATGCTCGTACATTATGCATGTCCCACCTATTTCATCATGTTGTATTAATTCACCTTTACAATACTACACTAAGCTCTTCCTCGTGTAAAAGTCCCCATTCTCCCACATAAATACGGCTTGTATACACACGGAGTTGCAAGAATAGGGACTTAAATGTTCTCCAACAATGACTAGACCACTGGAAAACTCGAGCAACAGAGGTTATCGACATTGAGATAATATATATATATATATATATATATATATAATTATGTGGTTCTTAACTTTGGCACTCAAAGCCACGATCTCAGGAGTGACACACGATTTGCCGTAACAAAGGCAAAATGCAAGAAAGCAAATGACTTGACAAATAACTGTCAGACTAAAAATTCCAACTAACCCTTAATATAAACACCGAACTAGATGCAACAATGACAATTTATTAATATCTTCAATCAGCTCGACACGTTTCGGGCGATAATTTCACCCATCCCCAGGAGCACTAGACTGTGTTTACAGCTTGTGCTATAATGCACCGACGATGCTGCAGGCTTGTGACATGTCACCAGCTGAACCATCGTCGGTGCATTATACCACAAGCTGTAAACACAGTATAGTGCTCCTGGGGATGGGTGAAATTATCGCCTGAAACGTGTTGAGCTGATTGAAGTTATTAATAAACTGTCACTGTTGCATCTAGTTGGTTGTTTATATTACTGTATCAATGATGCACGGCCACACAAACATCAACCAATCCTTGTCTGATAAATTCAGTAAAGAATACAACTACAATACAGCATTTAACGAAGCACTAATGCACCAGCTATAACAAATGTAAATGAGTTTCACAATCACAACTTAAGAGACATAAACAGACCTAAATTCTGGACGTGCCCCTTACTGCTGGGCCCAAAATATGTATCATTCCGTCCACTGCGAGACTTGAAATTCTCACTGCAATTTTGACGTGCAGAATGCAAACCGTTTACTCTCAGCCTCTTAATGGGCTGTTTGATCGTGAAGATGGGGGCACTACGCGGCTTCGAAACTTCGGTAACTATTTACCCGTCGACACGGAGTAACATTCCAGAAGACCTGACCCTTCATCTCGTATGTTTTCAAACAACTGTCAAGACTGTCAACCAACACAGAACAAACCACGTGTTCTGCGTCGTTTATATATCACTATTACGAAATCGGCTTGCAAGCAATATATATCTGCATTTGAAAACAAACTGAAAAGAAAATTTTCCGACCGATGAGAGACGAAACACCCAAGGAGGACAGGGTGCTCCATGGCCAGCAGCGTCACGCTATACAGAGTAAAGAGAGTTCAGGTTGCCTGAACGTGAAACCCTGAGGTGGGAAACCATAAATGCTTACAAAATTCGCTGTGGAGCCCACTTCAAAAACAAACCTGAAAGACACGACAGAAAACGTTTGTAAGCATAAAAGTTAAAGGTGGAGTTGACCGCGTGCAAACCTCACGATACTGCTGCTTTACCCACGGGGAAAAAAAAACCCCTTGGAATAAATTAAATAGGAAAGTACACGGGAACCAAAACCAGTGTAGACACTGTGGAGAAGCGTAAAGTCTCATACCTCTGCCGGGAATGGAACCCCGATCGTTTCTTCATTATACCAACTAACTGCCGAAACATATTTAAAAAAAAAAGGATTAACTGGACTGGCTTAGGATACGACCTTGACCCTTCCACCTCCATTTTATACGTAAGCCAAACGGTACGAGGACAACACTGTTGCTTGGAATCAGTTTTTATGCCACAGCCGTGGCACACAGGCAGTTCGGGCAGTTCGCGCCCCAGTTCCGACAAATAAGGAAACGTGCCGCAACGCAGTTCACACCTGGGAGCCGCGCAGCTTTGCAAGTTGCCCACCAAACGATTCATACTTCCAAAACAAGAGGGCAAACCAGGCGGGCTTACTTGTTTCGGAACAGGCTCTAGAAAGCCAAAGGCGTGGGTCTCCAAATTTTTTGTGGCAAAAGTCCACACCGGTTACTTTGAGCTGGTTCGCGGTCCACACGTGGAAAAATAACAATAACTGGCACACCTAACTGCCTAAATTATCTAAGAATTTTTATAGTATATAAACAGTTTTGCCGGTCCCAGTGGCCGCGCGGTATAAGGCGCAGGTATGCGATCGCTCGCCTGTTGAGATTATGGGTTCGAATCCCGCTGGCGGTCTGTTGTTAGCGTTGTGTGCTGTCAGGCAGAGGTCCCTACGACGAGCTGGTCACTCGTCCAGAAAAGACGTACCGATTGTGATGTCTCTGAGGAGGCCAAGGTCCGCGTTCGGCGGCAGCGCCACACGAATATACTGTGTATAAAAGGTAGAGATAAAGGTAAAGTTCACCCTAGAACAGGCTACTAAGGCCCAGTGGGGGAGTAGAGATAGCTCTACTCTTTCTTTAAGCTCGGCGCTAGATGGGGTGGGTGGCCAACTACACAACCCGGCCTCTTTACCCTCGGGAAAGACCCAAAGACATACGCAAGTCTACGTTATTTTATACGGGTATGAAACTTGGTTTCCACCACAAGGGAGAACATCGACTGAGGGTGTTTCAGAACAGGGTGTTAAGGGGAACGTACAGACACTCCCCGACTTACGCAACAGTTAACGTTCCGGAGGGTCTGGCGCAAATCGAACATACGGTCAAGCGTACGAGGGAGGTCCAGTTGAAATCCAACTCCACACTGGAATACGATCGTCCGCCGCATGTGGTATTGCGCACCTTCGTTTCACTGCGCTTTCATTTACGCACGGAAAATTTTGGCGGGCGCTACAAAATGAATTATTTAAATTCCGTACTTTGTTACTTATTATTATTATTATTATTATTATTACGTGAGAGTGACACTGCGTAACTTGCAACTGCGTAAGTCTGGCAGTGTCAGTATGAATCCCAGACAAGAGAAAGATAATAACGGGGACCCTCACAACATGTAGTGAACTTACTTATTTACTTACTCATTCCATGGAGCAGAGTCCTTCTTGAGAAGCTAACCGGTCTACAGCTAGTCAAGAAATTCCCCGCATTTTATGTAATCCGAAGGTTCATTGCCGCATTCACAAGTGCCCGCCACCTGTTCCTAGCCTGAGCCAGCTAAATCCAGTCCACACCCCCACATCCCACTTCCTGAAGGCCCATCTTAATATTATACTCCCATATACGCCCGGGTCTCCCAAGTGGTCTCTTTCCTTCAAGTTTTCCCACCAAAACCCTGTATACGCCTCTCCCCGCCCCCATACGCGCTACATGCCCCGCCCAATGTATGATCCGTTACCCCAGCAGCGATGGAGCAGTGAGTGGGTACGCAGCACGTAATGAACAGATGAGGTGTGCCTTTTTACTGGGCAGGGCATCCTGTGCCCAATTTGTGTGTGTGTGCATTCCCATCAGTTCGGGAGAGTTTACAGTTATGCCCGACAGTGAGATATACTCTACTGACTGCTACCGGTCGTTCTGGCGGGCCAACACCACCTTCAACAACATTAATTAAAGGAGTAAACCGGACAGATGTGTGGAGTGAATGGCAAATAAGCAATTTCGCACTTCACTGCACAGAGCAGATTCTCCAGTAAACAATCACTGACCATTCTCCTCTTCAGATGACTATACCACTATACCGAGGCAAAGCTTGAGGCTCTTTGGACCTCCGCTTTAGCTGAAGTGTTGTCAGAGGATAACATCTGGGACGTGACACTGTGTAGTCTGGTACACATGTACAGATACCTGAAAGGAACCTGCACTCTGCATCAGCGGGGTAAGTTAATGGCTATTCGTGAAACAGAGGGAAAACCCGCGGGTCGTCAACCCCCCTCCACAGGACTCCTACCTGTGTCCTTCATACAGTTCGGAGCTTTCCAAAAGTCCTTGTAATAAGGAGTCATCACAACACATCGGGCCCAAGTGGGAAAGCGCGTTCGCTGCTTTAGCAGTCCGGTCATCTACTCTGCCGACGGTGTTTCATGATAGCGTGCTAAGGAGACCATATGGAACCGTACATTCCATCTAGCTGATAATATTAAAACGGATCCCAACGTGGGATGAAAAGACGTGCGATGGACAGGCCTAGTGGCGAACTTGTGAATATGGCAAATGTAATTCCGGTTGCATTAAATTGCGAGAAATTTGTTACGCGGCTGATCGACGGTCAGCTTATCAAAAGGGAAACTGAGGTCTACGCGCTCAGAAGGGATGTGTACTTAGCGTTGATTACACGTTAGTTACCGACGTCTCGGGACAGCCAATTGGTCCTATGTTCAAGGGTCACGCAATTTGGACTGCTTGACCCTTGAATATTGGACCGATAGTCTGTCCCGAAACGTCGATAACGTAACGACCAAAGAAGGCTGCGTACACATCCCAGCAGAGTCAAGACCTCACACCGCGGCAGAAATCCGATATCCTACAGAGCGGACTCTGTTCCATTACCGATAAACTAGCAGTGAAAAGAAGCAAGAAGGCGCTTTACGACTGTACGTCTTTCATTGTTGCAGTAAGTGGGGCCGGGATGGCGTAGTGGGTATAGCGACTTCCTTCAATCTGGACGGTCCGGGATCCGAAAATCAGTGTGGGCCAAAAGGTTTTTTCTTATCCACAACCGTCCGGATCGGCCCAGGGGCACACCCAGCCTCTTGTACAATTGGTACCGGAGCCCTTTCCTGGGGGTAAAGCGGCCGGGGCGTGGCGTTGAATAACTGAATAGAATTCTTTAAGCACATAAGCATTCCGCTATAGATGTGGAGAGGACGTGCCTCTAACTACGTCATTTTTTACATGCCTGTAAGAACAGGCATGTAAAATTTCGGACCCTGATCGATGTAAACGCCATGATGGAACACAAAAATATTGTCACTTGGGTAAATTCAATACTGCGACTTCATATTCACAGCAAATAACACATCCATTTTAAGTCAGTTCGTAAGTGACGCGGAGAAGAAATGCCTGTCCGTCAGCCGGAAGGTGCACGGGTCTTAACAAACAAGTTGGATCCGAAGCGGCCAAATTTACTTGTCTGGCAAGGACAGAGCAGATCGCAGGACGGTTGCGAGCACTGCGAGCCTAACGGTGCGTCAATAGGTCGCGTGCATCAGCGATGCAAATCTCTTTAAGCCACAGCAGGTGGTTATTAACTGCAGCGTAACTCTGCAGAACGTGATGACGTCCACAACTATCGATTTCAACAGCACATAAACTGATTAACATAGCAGTAAATTACGTCACTTTGCACAGTTTACACCTGGACCCACGTTCCTTCATATGTAGAAAGATGGAACCCTCCTGACGTCACATTTCAGAGTCTGTTCCGATTGGTAGTTTTAAATCCGCTTATATCATCAGGTACGGCGGCTCAGTTAAGCACTATCAATGTACTATCCCTACTGGTAAAATCATCTGTTAATTTTGGCATTCAGAGGACCGTGCATCGTGATATATTCTTATAATACAAGCCAACGTAATGCACTATTTCTCAAATTTATTTGATAAAGTACTCTACACGTTTCGTAGGCCGGGTAGCTCAGTCGGTATAGCGACTGGCTACGGGCTGGACGGTCCGGGGATCGAATCTCAGTGGGGGGGGGGGGCGAGATTTTCGGCACCTGTCCAGACCGGCCCTGAGGCCCACCCACCCTCCTGAACAATGGGTACCGGGTCTTTCACGGGGGTAAATAGCGGAAGGGGCGTGACGCTGACCCCTCACCCCCTTCTAGTGCCGTGGTCAAGAAAGAGTAGAGCTATACCTCTTCTCCCCCTATGGGCCGTACGGCTTGCACAAAGCCTCAGTGCCTGTACAAGAGTGCACTTTACTTGTTTACTTTACATGTTTCGGACAGGTCCATTGTCCATCATCAGGTGTATCTCAACACCGTATACATGCTATAGATATTTGTCACGCTAGTTCTGTTGGCTGTCTGCTAGCGTGGTCCATCCTGACCACGCTAGCAGACGGCCAACAGAACTAACTTGACAAATACTTATTGCGTGTATACAGTGTTGAGGTACTCCTGATGATGGACAGTGGACCTGTCCGAAACATGTAGAGTACTTTATCAAATAAATCTGAGAAATAGTGCAAAAACATCGAAGTTTTCGATGAACAACGCGGCGTTTTAGGGTTTGTATTTTACGGTGTTCCGAAGGATCGTGGTGCCGTCATTTCCGTGTCCAGCCTTGGACACTGAATATTAAGGCAACTTGGACTGCTTGGCTATGAAGAAGAAGGAACTATGCGAGACTTTAGGCTTCCGCCGCGAAGTACATGAGAACTGCGTTCTTCTGGGCTATTACGCAGTAAACAGGTGGCAATTTCTTACCGACGTTTCGGAACAACCTATCGGTCCCATCTTCAGGGGTCACGAATACAAAAGGATACATTACACAGAACGTCTGACGTTCTACGTAATATATCCTTCAATGAACACCTCCCTAAAGAAGGCCACAACAGGTGGCCGAAACATGTAGGAGGATAGGCTGTTTATAATACGATAAATTTACATATTTGTACGTGCACTTCTAGGTTTTGTTTCTTATAATGATGATGCATGTTATTTTAATACAAATAACTGTAAAAAAAAACACTGTGCATTTAGTTGGTTGTTGAAAAAATATTAATTAAGTTTACAAAGCGTTACTTCCTTCAACGACCCAACAGTCATTCCTGCTGGGCACTGATCTGACACTACATGAAGATTGAAAACACGATGGCTTCAAATGGGATAAAGTACAGTAGCGTCCACAGAGGGCAAAACTCGGCGTCTTCCAGCCACAGGCTATTTTACCACAGCGAAATTACTTTTACGACCTGCTGCCTGCCTGAGTCACCACGGCTACTACATAAAATCGCAATGACGTACATGGCGGTACGGCTTTAACTTTAAAGAGCAAGGAAAGGCATCACAAAGAACTCCTACTGCGTGCTGGAGAACTGAGTGTGTAACAGTGGCTTCGGAATGGGAAATATTCTGACAACGTAATCTGTTCGTGGACCTGGGTCATGCGTGCGCTGTACCACGCATGCATCCATTCGTCATCGCGGTAGCACACAAAACACCAACTGCACTGCTAACTCAACTGCTACACAGAGCGCACAAGACCCAACAGCCTTGAGCAATGGGAGCTTTTAAAGCGTTCTTGTGTTCCATCTGACGCCTTCGCCTTACGCCGCGACCCGGGTGATGTCCGGCGTTTCGAATCGACGTGTTGCTCTGCAAACGTCGAGCAGTGACAGCTTCACATTCCACAAGGGCGGGGACGTTTCGTCGTTTCACATTACATACACAACACACTGCTCTTGCTGCCTGCACCACTTGCCCAATACACTGTTCCCCATAAAGCACTCGATGGTACGTATTAATTAGTTTTAGCAATGCAATGCGTTAAATGTCTAACTGGACCATTACATTTTTTGTAGCATGAGGTAACCTAATGACGTCGTCTGGGCCGAAAGGCGTTCGCTTAGCGATGGACTACTGAATGATGTTGAATGACATGAAATCAGTATCGGGGAACAAAATACTAACAATACGTATTTGGGATGTTAACAAGATGACTTGATAAAATCAACTTGTAAACAACATAATCATGGTCATGTTTAGTAAAAAATTATTTATTGTAACTAAGCACGAAAAAAATGCAATGAATTTACCGGATAGTGATAATAACTAGAAATTCAGAAACAGAAAGAGTAGTTACAGTCAGGACAAATAAAAACAGAATCATGTAAGGTAATACCCTCAATGCACAGATATCACCATTCAGCAAAACGAAACACTTCTGGGGACGAAAGGAAATCTGAAAGAAACGGAATCTATTAACAAAGATAACGATGTGAAGATATTACAAACAGAAGGAATCAAGCGTATGAAACGTGTGTCCTTTATTGTATGACAGTGCACGTTACACACTGCCCGGCCTTGTTAAAGACGAGTGCATAAAACCTCCCTTGTGAGTCTGCAATCAATGAAGTCCATATCATAATGTATTTACACGTGGGCGTTATGCAATTCGTCGAGCAAACGAGAATAAGCGGACTACTGTCATGTGGAAGCAACCAATTGCAACGTTGAACAGTGTGTGTGTGTGTGTGGTGCAACAAGTGTGGCGTCGTAGAGCGTTAGGGGAAGGGCCTGCCCACATACGCTGATGACGGACAATAATTGGGAAGAAAATCGTACATCTCGACTACTAGAATACACAAGGTCAAAGTGATAGTAGAAATCACTAGAGCTACTGGAAGCATGGTGCATCGCTTGCAAAACATCTAGATGGCATATATGGCCTCTCAAGTACACAAGCAATAAACAGCTCCAGACAACTAACCCCTACGTGATGTGAAACTTTCTATCAGTTAAACTGTACGTCATAATGAAACTGTGATTTTCGCTCTTCTTGGATGCTACGCATCGTAGATTAGTAATTTGCCGACGTTTCGGGACCAAACTATCGGTCCCAAAACAATAAATAAGTACCAATCTAAGAACCGCGCTCTTATGGGTTATTACGCAGCGAGTATTTACCGACGTTTCGTAATTATCGAAACGGACTACACGTAATTATCGGAACAATTACCCGAACCCTGAGGATGAGACCGATAGGTTGACCCGAAACGTCGTTAAGAAATTAGCAATACTTTCTGCCGTTCTCGGCTATTTCGCGGCGGAAACCTCAAACCACGCAACAGCCAGAAGAGCCAAGATCTCCTTTACACCGGGGCGTCAGCGTGAAATCACGCATGGAACATTTTGTTGGTGTGTATCTACTTAAAGGAGAAACCCCTGACTGATTCATAAATACAACGACCTTCTACGTTAATGCACACAATTACTGGATATTTTTCCCGAGATTCTTTCGTCGTGGAAACACCTGCAAATTATGCTTACCCCAAATAATGATACCGAAATTCTTTCCGCTTTCAACAAAACTAATCACACTTCAAAAGACGGAAAATCCACCACGACGCCTTGTGCGACACAGCAGAGCCAGCCAGACGGGCAGGTATGATGTTCCACCCTCCTGGAGCCACTTCGCACTTCAGGCGGGCTGACAATTAGCACCCTCCGGGACGGAGTCACCATAAAAACTGCAATCCTGAGGTTTTCACCGACCTCCAACCAAGCGACTATAACATGGAACACGCGATCCGCCACCTCGGCCAGGCTTTCGTCGTTTCCTTCAAGCTCACCACCTGGTGGGCAAGCATATATTATAGCCTAGCCTACGGACTGCTTCATTCTTGATATAATCTTGATCACCGTCTCTCCACACGCAACATAGCATCAAGAGACAATACACCAACATTAAATTCTCCAAAGGCCACGGAATCGTGCCGAAGATCACAAAATTATGTCGACAGAAGGCAGAAATCGAAGAAGCTGGTTGCCGTTCATTTCAAAATGCTCACGAGGTTCTCAGTGCGTGTCTCATGCAAAATATAAAGGCATGGATATAGGCCTATGCGTACTTGACACAACAAGAATTAAAAACTGTACTGGGAAATAATCTGAACGGGAAGAGTAAAGGGCTACTTCAGGATCCCGTCTAGGTAAAGGTAAAGTTCGCCCTAGAACAGCCCACGAAGGCCCAGAGGGGGAGCAGAGGTATAGCTCTATTCTTTCTTTAACCTTGGCGCTAAATGGGGTGGGTGGTTAACGCCACGTCCCGGCCGCTTTACCCCCGGGAAAGACCCGGTACACATTGTATAGGAGGCTGGGTGGGCCTCAGGGCCGGTCTGGGCAGGTGCGGAAAATCTTGCCCCCACCGGGATTCGATCCCCGGACCGTCCAGCCTGCAGCGAGTCGCTATACAGACTACGCTATCCCGGCCCACATCCCGTTTGGGTACGCATCTGTAAACGCTTCTGGGAAGCTGACAACACGTCAGAACAGCCGGCATCCTGGGAGAAAGGTATTTAGTCGAAAGTAGACGGAATGAGCATACAGTATGAAGGGGCAAGACAAGAATCGCGTATCAAATTTTTGTCGAACAACCTTAAGGCTCAAGACCATTCTGAAGAGCTTGGGGTAGATGATAGGATAACATTACACTGGATATTAGAACAACAGCGAGGGAGACTGCGAAATGGACTCTAGTGTCTCAGAACAGGGTTTAATGGTGGGTTCCCACGGACCCAGAAATAAACCAGAGGGCTCCATAAAGTCGGCATATGTGACTTCTTGAGCGACGATTAATTTCTCTGGTTGGCACTTGTAGTTACGTTTCATACAGCACGATGAGAAAGTGATGCGAGGTGCTCAGTTCACAGACGCTACAGCAACGCAACGCGTCCCTCGTTTTCCTGACAACATGAAACCCAGTAAAACATCGTGTGCGTCAGTCATGTACCTTCTGCCATGTGCGTAATTTCGCATGCTATTTAACACCGCGTCAAGTTCGGACAATACTAAGGTCCTACAAAATAAACCGTGGGTCGGATAGCTCAGTCGGTATAGCGACTGGCTACGAGCTGGACGGTCCGGTGATCGAATCGCGGTGGGGGGCTAGACTTTCCGCACCTGTCCAGACCGGCCCTGAGGCCCCACCCAGCCTCCTGTACAATGGGTACCGGGTCTTTCCCGGGGGTAAAGAGCGGCCGGGGCATGACGCTGACCCATCACCCCCGTCTAGTGCCGTGGTCAAAGAAAGGGTAGAGCTATACCTCTACTCCCCCTATGGGCCATACGGCCTGTACAGATCCTCAGTGCCTGTACAAGGGTGCACTTTACCTACGTTTACAAAACCGAAATGTCGGGAGCTAACTACCAATCAACGCTGCGTAACATCCCAGAAGAGCGAACACCCATGAAGAAGACTACAGACCTTTATTATCACTTAACATTTAACACAAGACTCAACATTTTGAAAACGAGTAAATAAGCTCAAGGAGTAAATCTTGGCTTCTACAATGGAAGTGGTCAGTTCGAGTCTCTCCTGTAATACAGAATATCCTGAACATGGTTTTTCTTCTCTTCCATCACACCCTTCATTAATCTGCCTGCATTCGACACTGCGCACGCGATCAGCGACACCACCGACGACTTCGTCAAACTAACTAGGCTTACATAATTTTTTTTCAATTCTGAATTTTCTCACTATGCGTTTAGCATGATTCTCAAAAAATGCAACAAGTATGGCTCCCTGAATGGCGATTATTTCCCTAAACAGTATTTAACCGGTTGATTTTTGTAATAGAGACGCGGAGTTTTCTGTATATTTTAAAATATGATTTGAACGAATTTCGTACTTTTCAAAGGGCTACCTGAGAACAGCCGCTATAGGTCATCTGTTAACTTTTGACCGATGAACTTTTCAAGCTGAATGGTAGGAGCGAGTCACTACTACGGCGATGTCCATATAAGATTGGCGGACGAACAAAACAAACAAACAAACTGCCCTTGCCACCTCACGCACAGACCAAGCCCGACCACCAGTACTGTTAAGTCCTTCACCGGCCAACAACTGAGAAATGACCTATAATTCAATTTACAATTCCAGCGGCGTGTGCAAAATGCGACGATTCCTTGCCGTTCTCAGGAGCTTCTTCCATTCCTCTCTGTTATGTTCTTTTACCGGCCACCCTTCCCCACCAACTCTTCTTCCTTCCTCTCTCACCTTACCTTGCCATCTATTTCTTGGTGTACATCTCAATCATGTTGTTCCCAAATTCATATATAATACCCTTTTGGGAATTCTATTTTCTTCCATTCTCTGTACATGCCCAAACCAACGTAATCTATTTAACCTTATTGTCTCTATTATAGTAGGTTTTTTAACACT
>Ga0131853_10007712_pt1 | contig 19515 bp, 18 predicted proteins | sample TergutLab28metaG_FD_92764 | JGI IMG/M metagenome (GOLD analysis project Ga0131853, IMG submission 92764) | Labiotermes labralis P1 segment gut microbial communities from Petit-Saut dam, French Guiana - Lab288 P1 (version 2) (version 2) | ecosystem: Host-associated > Arthropoda: Insects >... | reverse complement strand
GTTGTGTTCATTAAATCCTCCATTTCCGTGTTGCTGTATTTGTGGCACATATATGAATTATTCACATTATTTGAGGTTGTATATCACTTCGGTGAATAAAGAATTTTCGGTTTCATCAAAAGAACAACCGAACTTATCCGCAAACTCGAAACGGCTCTTTGCGATTTCGTCAATCGTGCAAAGCCATGAGTGCAGTTGGTTGGTTGCCCAGAGTTTGTTATAGAATGATGGATGGTAATCTCGTAAAAATTCGCAATGTTGTAGAGCGTACTTACTCAACGATTCGCCACCGAGATAGCCGATGAAGATAACTTTGCTCCCTTTGCCGAGTGTCATATCAGGGACACCCCCTTTCGTAATAAGGTTTTTACTCATAATCGTGAATTTCCGAATGTGCCACAAACGGTGCAACTCTCACGTTTTTATTGACATTTGAGTAATATGTCCTTATTACGTTACAACACCAAGTGCGAACTTGAATTTTCAATAGAGTGCGAAAATACCGACGTGAATATTGTCGATTTTTTCGCACTAAAGTGTAATTCAAGTTCTCACCTGTGGCATTTTGTCATGGATTTTTCAATTGGTTTTTCTAAGAAAAATAAAGCGAATGATTGACTATTGCTTTACATGGTTGATATACTGTTCGTGAAAGGAGTGATTGTCATGGCACAAGCAATGGTTAATTTCCGTATGGATGAGGATTTGAAAAAAAATATGGAACAAACCTGTAAAGAGATGGGATTAAGTATGACAACCGCATTTACGATTTTTGCCAATAAAGTAACTAAGGAAAAAAGAATCCCGTTTGAAGTGGCTGTAGAGCCAGATCCCTTTTATTCCGAAGCAAATATGAATAGACTTAGAATAGCCATAGCAGATGCAAAAGCCGGAAAAAATATGACGGAGCACGAACTTATTGAGGCAGATGATGACTAAAATATGGCATGATTCGGCTTGGAAGGATTATCTTCATTGGCAAACACAAGATAAAAAAACGCTGAAGAAGATAAATAAACTTTTATTGGATATAGAACGAAATGGATATAATGGCATTGGCAAGCCCGAGCCGCTTAAACATGATTTAAGCGGCTTTTGGAGTGTAAAGATTGATGACAAAAATCGCATTGTCTTTCGTATTGAGGGCGGAAAGCTAGAAATCACCCAATGCGGTTCTCATTATCAAGACAAGTAAGAAGAAGATGATTGATCTTTGAGTGTAGTGTCAAGGAACATAAATCAGTTCAGAATAACAAGGTCCTGGCGCAAAGCCAATTTCTTCATATAATGTTTCAGCCGGGTTACCGATCATAACCCCTAGAGTTATGACAGGTGAAACAGAACTTGCATCATTGATTGATTTTAATATCATGGCCTTAGCAATGCCATTTCTTCTGTATTTCGGTATAACCGAAACTTGATGTATGGTCGCAAAATTACTTGTAGAATAGGTTTTGGAGCTAGGGTATATCCCAGCTATGCATACACCGGCTATTTCGTGGCTGGTTTTTCTTTTAACCAGATTACCCATAAAGAGTGTATCAGTTTTCCCAAATGAGTCATAACGTCTTTCGACCGCATGTTTAATTTCATCAATATCCGGCTTTTCGACCATAGCCGTATAGCCGTCGGAGTGAGCTTCAAAGATTACTTTGATAATTTCCGGCTTATCTTTTTCTGTTAGGATGTCAAAATAAAAATCGTCGTTAAGCATGGGGGTATATCGTTCAGTCGGCCTCAACATTCTTTGCTTAGTGTGTCTTAATTTCACATTGCTTAATTGTTTGAGTATGTGGACATCTGTTTCAGGTATCTCATTTAGAAAAATTTCTGTTGGCCCATTCACATGCCCTGCGTAACTCAATACAACACCCCAAAACTCTTTTTTTGTTCTATAGGGTGGAACCATAAATGGATAGCTTATTTTGTTTTCTGCTAATGTAAAGCCGCCTATTAGTTTGTCGTCATCATATACAAATAAACCGGTCTTATTAGCTAAACAATCAATGGCGTCATCTACTCTTTCGTTCCAATCAAATCGTGTGAATATATTTGCGTCTGTATATGTAGTGTGGAAGGCGGCAAATTTATTTATATCGACATGGTTAAATTTCATTGATTCCCACCTTTACCTAAACCCCTCCAACCGCGCCTCAAGATCCGTCCACAACTCTTCCCGTCCGGCCCTGGTCAAACTGGAAAACGGCAGCACCGGCTCCTTTGCCGCAAGGCCCCGGCGGATCATCGCCGTATGCTTCTGCAATTGGCTGCGCTTCAGCTTATCGCTTTTAGTCGCCACTAAAATAACCGGAAGCTTATAATGACGACACCACTCATACAGCATCTTATCATTGCCGCTGGGTTCATGACGGATATCCAGCAGCAACACAATCGCCGCCATTTGAGGGCGGTTTTTTAGATAGCCTTCTATCATATCTCCCCATTTTTGTGATTCGGAACGGGACACCCTGGCGTATCCGTATCCGGGCAGATCCACAAAATACCAATCACTTTCCACTTCAAAGAAGTTGATAGTCCTGGTTTTACCCGGGCTTTGGCTGGTACGCACCAGGGATTTTCTGTTAATCATAGTGTTGATCATGGAGGACTTGCCCACGTTTGAGCGCCCGACAAAAGCCACCTCTGCACGGTCGCTTTCGGGAAATTGATCGGGTCTTACCGCCGTGACGCCAAGGGCGGCGTGGACAATGTTTCTGTCGGCAGCTGCCTTTTCGTTGGCAACTGCCGATTTTACGACGTCATCGGATCCCTTTTGGGCATCGAATTTTTTGTTTTCTGCACTCATACTGTTGCACAAAGTTTAACAATGACTTTTACTGCCGCTTCCATAGACTGGATGGGAACATATTCATACGGACCGTGAGCGTTGTGGCCTCCTGCAAAGAGATTAGGACAGGGCAGCCCCATAAATGACAGGCGTGATCCGTCGGTACCCCCGCGTATGGCTCTTATAATCGGGGTGATTCCGCAGGCGGTCATTGCTTCCTTGGCTTTGTCCAGGATGTACATCTGGTCTTTTAATATTTCGTGCATATTACGGTATTGATCTTTAATTTCGACTTTTACAGTATCCGGGCCGTATTTGCGGTTGATTGTTTCCGCTACTTCTTTGGCAAAGTGCTTGCGCTTTTCAAGTATATCTGCGTCATGGTCTCTGATGATGTATTTTAATTTCGCATGGCCTACCTCGCCGGACATGCCTGTCAGATGATAAAAACCTTCGTATCCTTCGGTGGTTGCCGGGGTTTCATCTGGCGGAAAGGCGGCGATAATTTCACCGGCTATAAGCCCGGCGTTGATCATGATCCCTTTGGCCGTGCCTGGATGTATATTTTTGCCCGTGACCGTAAAGGTGGCTCCGGCGGCGTTAAAGGTTTCGGATTCCAGCTCGCCTACTTCGCCGCCGTCTAAAGTGTAGGCGTAGTCTGCGCCAAAGGCGGGCACATCAAAGTGATCTACACCTTTGCCTATCTCTTCGTCTGGGGTGAAGGCGATGCGGATACGCCCGTGGGGGATTTCGGGATGGTTTATCAGGTATTCCATCGCTGCCAATATCTCGGCGATACCGGCTTTGTCATCGGCTCCAAGCAGGGTGTTTCCGTCGGTTACGATTAAATCCTGGCCCACGTAATTTTTAAGATGGGGAAATTCCGATGGGGACAGGGTGGTGTGGTCGTTTAGTTTGATATCCTCGCCGTTGTAGGACTTGACTATCCTGGCTTTAATTGGCCCGCCGGGGGCGTCTTGGGCGGTATCCATATGGGCCAAAAATCCGATAACCGGTATATCTCCGTCTATATTGGCGGGAAGGGTAGCGGTTACATAGCCGTACTTGTCCATCATTACGTCGGATAACCCAATTGCTTTACATTCGTTTGCTAATATTTTGCCAAATTCCAGCTGGCTGGCTGTAGACGGATACGTATCCGAATCTTCAACGGCCTGGGTGTCATATTTGATCAATTCCAAAAAACGGTCGGCAACACTTTTCATTTATTTTCATCCTTTCAAGAAGAAATGGGGGAAAATTTTTAGTATAAAATTTTCCAGTTTGTGAAGACTAATTGCGAAAGCTAGTGTACAGACTGAAGTGAGCAGAATTAAATATTGTGGTGTCTGTCTAAGGTACTGTTTTAGATATTGTTTTGCCGGAAAGGGACTATTATGCGAGATATCATGAATCTGTCGAGAAATTTGTTGTATGTATTAATCCTATTGAGCTTCACATTGCTTTTTCGTAATCCGGTCTATGGAGCGGAAGCTTGCAAATTATTTGAATCGGCACGGCAAGCCACTTTTGAAAGCGGCACCGTGCAATTATCCGGCACCGGCATCATTACTGAGGGAGACACTCAAAAGCATTATCAAATCGTTATCCAAATCCGAGGCGACGAAGAAACTCGTTTGCGCCTGAGTTTGAACGGAGAAGTAATGAGCCTGATCCTAACAGACGGAAACATCTACGACGATCAGATGATTGAGCAAAAGGCCGGCAGCTTGTTTGCAAAGCTGGTGTCTTTAGGCGTCTTGGATCCTTTTTTTATGCTGGAAATACTGAGCGGCAAACGGTCCGATATATATAGCTCATATATAACCCATGGGCCAAACAACACTTTGCAATTGGCTCTGTCACCCGGAGAGTCAGCTGTCCTGTACGAACATTGGACAGCCGACTTCCACAGTTTTTTAGGCGCAGCAGCCGATGGCATGAGCGATACGGAGATGTCCATAGCCGAAGGGCTTTTGCGGCAGATTCTCACAGCTCTCGAGATAAATGTGAACTATACCTTTCACCTTCAACCGGATACGTTTGCGATCACTCATATTGATATCCGGTCAGAAATCGCCGCGCCGGAGATTCGCAGTGCTCAGGCGGTCATACACGTGTCGGCTCAAAACGAAAATTAACAAAATGCGGATGAGTGTTAATGTTAATCAGCATTTAGCACAATACAATCCCTAAAGCAACCTCCATCATTTGTGTAAACGACGTGCGGCGCTCGTCGGCAGACATGGCCTGGCCCGTAAAGATAGTATCGGAGATAGAGCAGATGCACAGTGCGGATTTTCCTGCTCTTGCCGCTGTCATATACAAGGCGGCGGCTTCCATTTCTACGGCAAGTACGCCCATTTTTAGCCATTTTTCGAAATCGGTACGGTCTTCTACATAAAAGATGTCCGAAGATAAAATATTGCCCGCAACCAGAGAGATCCCTAGCTTATCGGCTGAGGCCTGGATTTTTTGCAGCAGCTTGTAGTCCGCGGTGGGGGCGAAAGTACCCGGCAGCTTGTAGTTGGCGGCAAAGTTTGTGTCGCTGCAGGCGCCGATCCCTACGACTATATCACCGAGATTTAAGTCTTTACGGATACCGCCTGCGGTGCCTACACGGACAATGTTGTCTACGTCGTAGAAATTGAACAGTTCGTGAGAATAAATGCCCATGGATGGCATGCCCATGCCGCTGCCCATGACGGAGATTGGCTGGCCTTTATAGGTACCGGTGTAGGCTAGCATTCCTCTGATATTGTTGATTTGTACCGAATTTTCCAAGAAGTTTTCTGCGATAAATTGGGCCCGCAAAGGGTCACCCGGCATGAGAACGGTTTTTGCGAAATCTCCCGCTTTAGCGGTAATGTGTGGGGTTGGGATAGACATTGGTAGTCTCCTTTCGTGATGGTAGAAATGGATTTTAAACTAAATCTCATGTGTATCCGTGGTAGATTTGTAATCAAACAGACACATGAAATTGATCCCTAGACTGGTTCCGGGTATTTTTCCTATTGATTTTTTCATGGTATAATAGCTGAGTAACATTGTCAAACATATTCATTTGCATAAAAGAACGGGTGAAGGTATTTTGGACAATTCCCTAATCGGAAAATCGGCGACGGCAGTGACTATCGTGAACGATACCAATACCGCCAAGGCGGTAGGCAGCGGTAATCTGGACGTGTTTGCTACCCCCATGATGATCGCCTTGATGGAACAAGCCGCCTGCAATTGCCTTACAGATGCTTTAGAGCCGGGCCAATCCTCGGTAGGCACCCAAATCAGTATAGATCATACCGCTGCCAGCCCTTTGGGTATGGAAATAAGGGCGGCTGCCACCGTCACGGGCGTAGACGGCCGTAAAATACTCTTCGATATATCGGCCTGCGACAATAAAAATGAAATAGGCAGGGGTACCCACACGCGCTTTGTAATAGACGCGGCGCGTTTCATGTCTAAGCTATAGTCATTTGCAGCGATTTGTAGTCATCGGTTCAAGTTTTGAAGGGAAGTTTACCGTGTTATTAATGTGCAACAATCTGCAAAAATCCTTCGGCACCGATGAGATTTTGCACAGCGTATCATTTATATTGGAAGACAAAGAAAAAGCCGCTTTAATTGGAGTCAACGGTGCCGGTAAGACGTCGGTATTTCGTCTCTTAACCGGCGAATGGGTCCCGGACGGCGGCGAAATCGTCCGTTCCGCAGGGGCACAACTCGGTTATCTGCCTCAAATGACGGAGCTGGACAGCCCGTTAACATTGTATGATGAACTGGATACGGTTTTCGAGCCGATCCGGGCATTGGAAGCTGCGTTTAGACAGCTGGAACAGGACATGGCCAATCAAAAAGACAATGTTCTTGAAAGTACCATGTCAAAGTACAGCCGCTTAGTGGCAGAGTTTGAAGAAAAGCGAGGCTACGAAGCCGGAAGCCGCCTGCGAGGGGTGCTAAAAGGCCTGGGATTTTCCGAAAGCCAGTGGCAGCAGCCCATGCGATCATTGTCGGGCGGCCAGCAAACCAGGGCTGCCCTGGGGAAACTGCTGCTGACGGCTCCGGATATACTGCTTTTGGATGAACCCACCAACCATTTGGATATTGACAGCATTGCCTGGCTTGAAGAATATTTGAGAGAGTATTCCGGCGGGGTGCTGCTTATTTCTCACGATCGGTATTTTCTGGATAGAGTCACCACCAAAACCATCGAGATCGAGAATAAAAAATCCACTGTGTACAACGGCAACTACACTTTTTATGCCAAACATAAGGCAATGAATCGAGAAAATGCCCTGCAGCAATATCTTAACCAGCAAAAGGACATCAAACGCCAGGAAAAGATTATACAAACCTATAGAGCCCGGTCTACGGAGAAAAATTACATCCGAGCAAAAAGTCGCGAAAAATTATTGGCTAAAGTGGAGCGGTTAGAAAAACCGGAATCTTTGCCGGATCAAATGCGCTTGATGTTGACTCCTAAAATTGAGACGGGTTATGATGTTTTGGATGTAGAGAATGTCTCCATGGCTTTTGGTAGCAAGGTTATTTTTGAAAATGCGGGATTTGCCCTAAAAAAAGGAGACAAGGCAGCCCTTATCGGCCCCAATGGGATTGGCAAGACGACTCTGTTTAAAATCATCGTGGGAGAATACGTGGCCCGGACAGGGGAAATTCGAGAAGGGGTTCATCTGCGGGTCGGCTATTATGATCAGGCCAGTCAAAATATGTCCGACGAAAAAACTATTTTCCAGGAAATAGCCGACACCTACCCACGTTTGACTCAAACAGAGATACGCAATGTATTAGCCGCTTTTTTGTTCACAGGGGATGATGTATTTAAACTGATCGCTCAATTGAGCGGTGGGGAGCGGGGCCGGGTGGCTTTGGCTAAAATAATGCTGGGCGGGGCCAACTTTCTTATACTTGACGAACCTACCAACCATCTGGATCTTTTTTCCAAAGAAGTTTTGGAAGAAGCCCTGCGGGATTTTCCCGGGACGGTTTTGTATATTTCCCATGACCGCTACTTTATAAACAGCACCGCCACCAAGGTTTTGGAGATGTCTGCCAAAGGAATTACGGAATATTTAGGCAATTACGATTACTTTTTGGAGAAAAAGGCGAGTTTGGCAAAAGGGACTGCCCAAATCTCCACGGCTGATTTTTCACAATCTGATCATAAAAATGATTGGAAGGCAAAAAAGGAAGCCGAATCCACCGCCAGAAAGCAGGAAGCGCGTAAAAAGCGGCTGGAACAAAGTATTCAAGAGACGGAAGAGAAGATTGCCGCCTGCGAGGCACAGCTGGCTTTAGATGAAATCGCCAGGGATGCGGAAGCCGCCGCCGGTATCTTTGAGGAAAAAATTGCATTGGAAGAAATACTGATGCAATTGTATGATGAGTATGTGGAGTTTGAATCATAGTGGATTCATTCACTGATAAAAATGGGATTTTAAAGGAGAGCCGCTGACTTATGATCAATAATACCGAACAAGCTGTACAATGCATGAAACGTGTACTTTATAATGTAGAAAAGATTATTGTGGGCAAGCGTCACGCGATCGAATTGGTGCTGACCACACTGGCCTGCCGCGGTCATGCCCTTATTGAGGATGTTCCCGGGGTGGGTAAGACCAGTATGGTTTCGGCTTTGGCCAAGTCAGTCAATGGATCCTTTAAACGTATCCAGTTTACGCCGGATATTATGCCTTCGGATATCACCGGCTTTTCCGCTTTCAACCCCCGTACCGGCGATTTCGAATATCGGCCCGGCGCGGTGATGAGCCAGTTTATTTTGGCCGACGAAATCAACCGGACTTCACCGAAGACCCAGTCCAGCCTACTGGAAGTTATGGAAGAAAATCAGGTGACGGTGGACGGACAAAGCTATCCCGTTCCGGAGCCTTTTATCGTGTTGGCGACCCAAAATCCGGTAGAATATTTGGGTACATATCCTTTGCCCGAAGCACAGCTTGACAGATTTTTTATGAAAATTTCACTGGGATACCCAACCGCCGCCGAAGAAGGGCGGATGCTGGAGCGTTTTAGAGAAGGGGACCCAATGAAATCCCTGGAAGCCGCCGCTGAGGGCGCGGACATTGCCGCGATCCAAGAAATGGTGGAAAAGATCTTTGTCAGCGTGGATATTAACAGTTTTATCGTTAATCTGACCCGTCACACCCGGGAACATGGGGATGTCGTGTTGGGTGCCAGCCCCCGGGCCAGTTTGTGCTTGTTTAAGGCAGCGCAAGCCTGGGCATTATACAACAGCCGGGACTTTGTAACGCCGGACGATGTGATTTCCATGGCACCTCATGTATTGGAACATCGGGTTATTTTAAAGCAAGAAGCGAAACTGCAAAAAAGGACGGCCCTTGATGTGATCAATGACGCCTTAAACGCAGTGCGTCCCCCACTGTGAGACGCAACCGGCTCTTATACAGCGGCTTATCGTTAGGCGTAGCCATAGCCGCCATCATGTACGGGGATCCGTTTATGTTTAAAACCCTGTATGCGCTGATCGCTTTGCCTTTGGCGTCTTTGTTGTTTGCCTTTGTGACCCTTTACGGGTTGGGTGTGGTTCAAAAAGCAGGGTCTGCTGTGGTGGTAAAGGGTGAGCCCAATCAATACTTTATCACCTTACATAATCGGATACGTATTGGTTTTGGTGCTGTCCGCTGCTTATTTTTGGGAGAACATTTTGCCATAGAAACAGATGTATCGGAGCAATTGATAGATATACGCCCATTTATGAAACCTTACGAGTTTCCGGTAGATTTTACGGTAAAGTATCGCGGCGTGTATCAATTGGGCTTGGGATATCTTGAAGTGACGGATTTTTTGGGGTTGTTTCGGCTGAAACGCAAAGTATCGGCAAAATTTGAAATCGTGGCCTATCCCAGGATCGTGTCCCTGGAACATATGCAGCTTGCCATACATTTATTATCGAAAGCACCGGCCAATCTGTCTGTGGCTCAAGAAGATTATGCGGATTATACCGATGTACGTCCCTACGAACCGTCGGATCCAATCAAAAAAGTCCATTGGAAACTCACCGCAAAGCGCGGGGAATGGATCGTAAAAAACTATCAGTCCTCTGTTTTAAATAGTATGGCGATCTTGTTGGATGCGAATAAACGGCCGCTGCCCTATGAAAATAGTGTAAAGCTTGAAGATACCATGATGGAACATGCCGTAGCGGTACTGCGTTATTGTCTGCGCCAGCAGATGCCGGTGGATTTGCTTTTTGGCCGCAATGTACGGGAAACAGGACGTCATATCGGTGATTTTGATGCCATGTATAATGTGATGGCAAATTTATCTTTTGCCAACGATGATTTTTCCGTATACGATGCCCTCAGCGGGTATTTAAATGAAACCAGCCGCAATGTTAATGTGGTTATACTCACATCCGTATTGGACATGGCATTGTATGACCGGATATTAAATGCCGTTCGTTTTGGTCATTATATTGCGGTCATGTATTTTGTCCCGGAAAAATGGGCGGCAGATAGGGAATCTAACGCAGTTTTTAGTCGGCTACAAGCCAGTGGGCTAAATTGCGTGAAAATATAGCAAGGGGGTAAAGGCATGTCTTCAAGAAGACGACTGGAAGATTACGCATTATATCTGGTAATAGGCAGCTTATATGCCTTTGCCGTCAATTTATCCATCTTAACCACAACTATTTTAAGTGTAGCCCCATTGACTTTATACTTTCTTGGCCTGGGGGCTTTGATACTCTTTGCATTGATCTTTTGGAATCAGTACACCACCCTGGCCACTATAGGAATAGTACTGCTGACAGCCTTAATATTGTTTTGGCTGCGGGATGCCGAACGTATGGAAGAATTTCGGTATTTTATTAATGAACTGATTTTGCTGATCCGTGGATACTTAGCTTTTAGGCCGGAATTTAACTGGCCCCTGTTAATAGGGATTATTTTACTAACGGGATTATTTATTGCGGTATGCTTGTATGTTAGTTTTCATTTTTACATGCTGGCTGCTTTTGGCACAGCTATTTTTGTTATTTGTTGGCTCATGGATTATCCCCAATCATTGCTTGGGTTTATCATATTTCTATTTTGTTTTTGTGTGCTTTTGGTACGTAAGCTTCAAGGGCCGTCAAAGGATGGGACCAGGGCCGCGCTTATTGCCGCGCCACTCTGTGTGGCAGTTGTATGGGCGGCGGTTACTGTGCCGGTGCCTACTGCCAGTTTAGATGATGATACGATCAACCGCTTGTTTAACGAGCCTTGGGAGGTAGTCAGCGAGTTTTTCTTTTTGGCCTTTAATCCCAAATACTTTTCTTTCCAAACCACAGGCTTTGGAGGGCAGGGTGGACGGCTGGGAGGGCCGGTTTCTCCAAACCACAGGCCGGTTATGGCCGTAGAGGCCCCGCGGCGTGTGTATTTGTCCGGTGCCACTCACAATATTTATACGGGCTATGGTTGGAGATCGGATTTTAATGATTTTACCCTGTCGGAAGGCACGATCGATCCTTCGTATATAGAATTTATGGAGACGGCTCATGCTCTTTTTAGGGAAACCTCCCGTGTCCAGCTGACCGGACAGCTGACCGGCCAGATGCGCTTTATTTCTCATTTGCCTTTAAGTTATGTCGATGTATTTGTGGGAAATAATCGGACGGGCAGCTTGTTTCGGCCCATGCGCGAGCGGGGGATACAGTTTGATAATGCCGCGCTAAATGATATGCTGCTGGTTAATCCGGTGGGTGACCGAAGGTTACGGGAATTGATCCCGCGCCATAGCGCTTACCGTTATAATTTCTTGGATTTAGATTATCGCGAAACCCATATTCAAGCTATTTTACAGGCGTCACGCCGTGGAATATACCGAGACCGCCTTGAAAATCCCGGCCCGTTGATTTTTGATATCTGGGACGAAGACGGAAGCGAAACGATAGGGCAGGTGACTGTAGCGGAGTTTCGGCCAAGCATAAGGGAAGTGATTACCAGCGGTGACAGGCTGACCGCCATCGCCGATATGGGGCAAGTGTATGCGGTCATAGGCTATGACACCGATGACGCAGACGAATATGAAGTTGTGTATCAAATAGTGCAGGAAGTGATCAGAGAGTTTTCCCCTAATATGCATGAGGTGGTTGTGACAATCGGTTCCAGGGATATGTCTTTCCATCGGTTTAACAGATACGAAATTTCGGCCCAGTGGTACGGGCTGGAAGGTTTTGCGCAGCTGATTGAGTTCTATACCTTTTTAGAAAATGGAGAGGTAGAGCTTTTTTACAGATATAGCGCCGACGCGGCGGCTGATATGATTGTTATGAAATTAGGTGTGGGACAAGACGCATTATTGGCTGAATATGCGGATTTTGTATACGCAAACTATATGGCGCTGCCCTATACCTTGCCTGAGCGGGTTATAGATCTGGCCCACGAAATCACCCGGTATTATCATACGGATTACGACCGGATACGGGCCCTGCAAGAATTTCTTATTCAATTTCCATATACCCTAAGCCCAAGCCCGGTACCCAGAGGCCGGGACTTTGTAGATTACTTTTTATTTGACGGTCAGGAAGGATATTGCGTATACTACGCTTCGGCAATGGTGGTCATGTCCAGAGCCATAGGCATACCTGCCCGGTATGTGGAAGGTTTTTTGATGCCGGCCCAAAGAGACCAAGAAACCGGCTTGTTTACGGTAACCAACCGCAATGCCCATGCCTGGGCCGAAATTTACTTTGAAGGCTTTGGCTGGATGATTGTAGAGACGACGGCTCCCTATGTTTATGCCATGTATGAGCGCCCCTTTTTTGCCATAGGAGATCTTTTTGCCGGGGACTTTACCGGTTGGGGCTGGGATTATGAAGAATATTTGCGGCAAATGGGATTATGGTATACTATGCATGGTTTGGAAGGCGGTTGGGATTTTGTGGGAGTGATCCCCCCAATGGCCGCAAACGGAGACACAGCCGGGACAGAGCAGGTTCCCATTAATTTATGGGCAATTGCCATTGCTGCTGCCATAGCCGCGGGAAGTTTAGTCGTGTTATATTTCGTCGGCTGGCACGCTTTATGGATGCTGCGCCTAAATAAAATAAAAGCCATGAACACCAGAGAAAAATCGATTTACTATTATCGTGAAATTTTAAAGATTGCGGATTATTGGAAGTATCCGTTTCACGAAGGGGAAACCCCTTACTTATATGGCGAGCGGCTGCGGTATCGGTTTGCTTTTGTAAATGATACGGTTTTCTTGCGGGATTTAAATGAAATCTACTATCGCGCCCGGTACGGAGAAGCGCCGCCAACGGAAAAAGAAGCGGATTTTATGAAAGATTGTTATTACGAATTGGTAGACTATGTACGGATCGTCAGGGGCAGGCCCAAGTTTTTGTATATACGATATATTAAGAGTGTAATCGCATTGTAATCCATTCGATTAATGGTTTTAGTGCGGCATGTATACAATGGTAATGGAGGAATAAAGAAATGCGTGTATTAAAATTTATAGTCAATTTGTTTTCTTGGCTACTTGGTATTGTGTTTAGTGTGGCAATGTTTGCGGGGCTGGGATATTTGATCTATCACGGCACCACCTACGGGTTTAACCGGGGTCAAGAATTTGCCTATCAGCTGACCATGGAACATGAGAGCTATGATATCGAGTTTATATTGGAAGAAGATACTTCTGTGGCAGATGTAGCCGAAATGTTGGAAGAACAAGGTATCATCGAAAACGCCTGGCTATATCGTTTTGAAATTATGCTGATTGGCACTCCCGACGATTACGAAGCCGGCACCTTTATGCTTAACCAAAATTTAAGTGCGGGCCAGATCAATAATCGGCTGCGGGCCCAGCCTGTAGAGCCGATGATAGAAAACCGTATTAGGATCCGGGAAGGCTGGACCCAGCGGGATATGGCTGTTTACCTAGAAGAACGAGGCTTTTTTACCGCTGAAGAATTTATGTATGCGGCCAATAACCATGATTTTGGTTTCAGCTTTTTAGACGACTTGCCAAATAGGCCAAACCGTTTGGAGGGATATTTATTTCCGGATACGTACTTTGTGTCTGAGCATCCCACACCGGTGGAAGTGATCATGAACATGCTGGTGAGGTTTAATGAAATTTATAACTTTGAATACAGACTGCGCACTGAGGAGCTGGGCTTTACTATGGATCAGATAGTGACCATCGCCTCTATGATAGAAAAGGAAGTACGGGTCCCCGAAGAGCGTCCAATGGTGGCGAGGGTTATTTACAATCGCTTGGATATTGGGATGCGGTTACAGATAGATGCGACGGTTTTGTATGCTTTGGATACGCATATGGAACGGTTGCTGTATTCGGATCTGCAGGTGGATTCCCCATTTAATACCTATCGCGTACCGGGTTTGCCATGGGGTCCTATTTCCAGCCCAAGTGCCGCCTCTATCCATGCGGCCCTTTATCCGGCTGCAGGAAACTGGCTCTTTTATGTGCTGGTCAATGCGGATACGGGCGCACATTTCTTTACCGACAGTTATGAAGCGCATTTACATGCTCGGGCTACCTATATGCCGCGCCCATGGGATCAAGTAAATGAGGATGACTAAAAAAAAGCCGGAGCTGCTGGCACCGGCGGGTGATTTGGAAAAGCTCTATATTGCCGTAGCCTATGGGGCGGACGCTGTGTATTTAAGCGGCACCTCTTTTGGCTTACGGGCGAAGGCCAAAAATTTTAATGACAGCGAATTGGAATCAGCCATTGCCTATGCCCATAGTCATGGGGTACGTGTGTATGTAACGGCCAATATCTTTGCGCACAATGGAGATATAGATGAAATGGCCGGATATTTTAAGGCTTTAGCCGCCATGGGTGCCGACGGGTTTATTATCAGTGACCCGGGGGTGCTTACGCTGGCGCGTGAAGAAGCCCCCGATGTAGAGATCCATATCAGTACCCAGGCCAATGTCACCAATTATGCCAGCGCCCGGTTTTGGCACGATATGGGAGCCAGCCGGGTTATTTTGGCCCGGGAACTCTCTGTAAATGAAATTGCAGAAATCCGGGAAAAATGTCCGGAAGAGCTGTTGCTTGAAGGGTTTGTTCATGGGGCCATGTGTATGTCCTATTCCGGACGCTGTATGTTAAGCAGATATATGTCGGGGCGGGATGCAAACTTAGGTGCCTGTGCCCATCCCTGTCGATATTCTTACCGCCTATGGGCAGAGGAAGTCTCCCGTCCGGGCCGCTTTTTGCCGGTGGAAGAAAATGAGCATGGGACAGATATTTTTGGTGCGGAAGATTTATGTATGATATCTCATTTGCCTGATTTAACCAAGGCAGGCCTTGAGAGTTTTAAAATTGAAGGCCGCATGAAAACAGCGTTTTATGTAGGGCTTGCAACCAGGGCATATCGTCAAGCGATCGATACACTGTTTGACGATGACGGTACGATTAAAAATGAAGCGGAATTTAAGGATCAAATCCCTTATTATACAAACATGCTGAAAATGGCCAGCCACAGACCTTTTTCTACAGGGTTTTATTTTGACCAGCCTCAAGGGGAATTTGTAGATATGACCTATGACCGAAGTCATGACTTTGTGGGTATTGTACGGGAATATAATGCCGAAACCGGATACGCAACGATTGAACAGCGCAATGTTTTTGAAGTAGGTGATGTACTCACTTTTGTGCAGCCAAAAGGTAAGGACATTGTGCAAAAAGTCACGGAAATGAAAAGAGAAGACGGTATAAATATAACGAGAGCGCCTAATGCTAAACAGCGGTTATTACTGCCGGTGGCGGAGCCTATGGAGACATTGACGCTGGTATGTAGGGAAATAGTAAATTCTGAAATTACTATAACGAAATAAGGAAGCGGCCATGATAGATAATTACATCAAAGTTTTATTTATCGCTCTATGTTTTATTATTGCCCTGTGCTCTTACTGGTTTTGCCATTCTAAAAGAGACTGGGCGTATTTGACTGGGGCCATGGGACTTACATTAGTTTCCGATTATTTTTTGGTGTTGACCAATAATCATAGCACAGGTGTGTTTGTGTTCTGTTTTGTGCATATCTTATATATCCTACGGGTCAGTGACAACCGAGAAAAAAGCGCCGCTCAAATCGCAACGACTATTTTTATTGGCGCGGTTGTTTTTGCCGCCTTTGTATTTGTCCCTATGCTACCGTTTTTACATCCGATTATTGTTCTCACACTGGTATACACGGCTTTATTTATCCAAGATATTATCGCCCATATCAAGTATTATAAATCCAAAAAAGAAGAAGCCTTGCCAATAGTCAATCGCAGGATTATGTTGGCCGGGCTCATTTTATTTGCCTTGTGTGATATTCATGTACTCATGTTTAACCTGCCTCATTATCTTCCGGTTTCTCCTGCTATCGGTATGTGGGGAAGGATGTGGATATGGGTTTTTTATGCGCCTTCACAATTATTGCTTAGTATAAGTGCAGTGGTGCGACCGAGTAAAGACAATGCAAATATTTTTGAAAACTAAATGTCTCGCAATCATAAAGCGCAATGTGTTTTTGTGAAGTATTGCAATAAATACACTCGAATATGAAGGTGTTTGCTGAATATTGCATAAAGTAATTTTTGACTTTAAAGGTATTATGGTAATGATTTCTTGACTATTTATCTTTACCGTGATAACATTATTGCACATATATAGAAAGAAGCGTGTGACCATGGCTAGTGTAGCATCTACAGAAGCAAAACAATTAGTGCCTATCAAAGATAAGAAACCTCTTTTAAAACGCCTTAAAAAGGACAAACATTATTTGCTCATGTTGTCGATTCCGTTTGTTATGATGTTGGTTTTTCGCGTAATACCCATCATAGGTAATGTCATAGCCTTTCGCCGGTTTCGGATGGGAGGCCCCTTACTTGGAGACCGATGGATTGGCTTACAGCATTTTCAGACATTTTTAGGTGATCCGCTGTTTTGGGATGCTTTTAGAAACTCGGTTACGCTGGCACTTATCAATCTGGGTATCGGGTTTCCTGCCCCAATTATACTGGCGCTGTTGATCAACGAAATTCCCGACGGGCCTTTTAAGCGTGTGACTCAAACCATTACTCAGCTTCCTCGTTTTTTGGCTACGGTTATTGTTATCGCCATCCTTCGAGAGATGCTTGCCATGGAAACGGGAATCATAAACCAGGCCATTATGGCCCTTGGCGGCGACGCAATCCACTTCTTAAACAGGCCGGAATGGTTTAGAACTCTCTTTGTAGGTTCCGCCACATGGCAGTGGGTGGGCTTTACCTCCATCATTTATCTTGCGGCCCTCACCGGCGTTGACCCTCAGCTCTACGAAGCAGCCAGTATTGACGGGGCCGGGCGTTTAAAAAAGATCATACACATTTCCATACCTGGTATCCAAATAACCATTATTTATATGATGTTGCTTGCCATTGGTCAGATGCTTAACTTTGGGCTTGATAGGGCTCTGCTCCTGTACACCCCTTCCAATGCGGCTACCGCCGATATCATCGAAACCTATGTCTTTAGGATCGGTTTGGAACATAATCGATTCAGCTATGCCACAGCGGTTGGTTTGTTTGGCAGTATAATCGGTGTGACACTGCTGACCACGTCAAACTTTTTTTCCAAAAAATTTGCGGACATAGGATTCTTTTAGAGGGGGGATAAAGCATGACAGCCAATAAAAAAAGACGCATAGAAGTTTTTGATGTAATCAACCATATTTTAATGGTGCTACTTATCGCCATCTGCTTATTGCCCATCATGTTTGTGTTTGCCAGGGCAACCAGCAGCGGCACCGCCATTAACGCGGGCAGGGTAATCTTTTGGCCGGTGGATTTTAATCTCTACGCTTTTAGAAGTATTTTGGATCATCCCAACTTCTTGATATCTTATCGCAACACTCTGATATATACGACGTTGGGTACGGTTTTTACGATGATTGTTACCTTGCTGGCCGCCTATCCGCTCTCTAAAATGGGGTTGACTGGCCGAAAGTTTTTTATGTTCTTCTTCATCTTAACGATGTTCTTTAACGGAGGACTTATACCAAACTTTGTGCTGATCACCAGCTTAGGCATGTTAAACACGATATGGGCTATTGTTGTACCTACTGCTTTTAGCCAATTTTTTATTATTCTCGCGATGGGTTCTGTACAGGCACTTCCGCTGGAATTGGAAGAATCTGCGGTGATGGACGGCTTAAATCCATGGCAGACTTTGTTTTTTATCATTTTGCCGCTGCTAAAGCCGGCCCTTGCGACCATTGCCTTGTTTGCGGCACTTAATTTTTGGAACGACTGGTTTAACGCCATGATATATCTACATTCCAACGCCAGATTTCCGGTAACATTGCTCTTAAGAAACATCATGATGGGCGGAGAAATTACAGCGGCTCATGTGGATACAGGCCCGGGAGGTGCCGCCGGTTTTATGAATATTGTTTCGCTGCGTTCGGCGGCGATCATATTGGTTATGCTCCCCATTACTGCTTTGTATCCGTTTTTACAGCGTTTTTTTGTAAAAGGTATGCTTATCGGCTCCATAAAAGGATAGTCGGTATGAAATATACACTATTAAAAAAAGGAGATGTAATATGAAACGCAAATTAGTATCAATCATTGCCATTGCCATGACCGCTATAATGATTTTAGCGGCCTGTCAAACAGGCGGCGGTACCGCAACGCCACCACCAGCGAACGAACCGGCTGCTGCAGCCCCCGCAACACCTGCAGAACCGGCAGCGCCACCGGAAGCTGATGATCCGGATGCGGATTTAATCACACTTAGCTGGCTGTTTTCGGACAATCCGCATTTCCCATTACGGGACGACTGGATTGTACCAAGAGAAATAAGAGAGCGCTGGAACATAGAATTTGACTTTATGACAGTGCCCGGCGCCGACCACGCCTCCAGAAGAGGTGTGCTTTTAAGCACAGGTCAAGCTCCCGATATGGTTATTGTGCCAGACAGGCACAGCGAATTTGCTCTCAACAACATGTTTCTGCCAATTAATCAATATCTTCATCTGATGCCAAACTTATCAGCACTTTTGGAAAGATTCCCGGAAGATGCGGCTAACCTGTACGAACTGGACGGCAATCTATATGTCCTGCCTCTGGTTTTCATGGAAGGCGTTTTTGATACAGGACTTGCCATCCGTATGGATATCATTGAAGAGCTTAACTTGGATATGCCTACCACTATAGACGAACTGTACTATGTGCTGGCAGCTATGAATGAAGCGTATCCCGGTTCTACACCGTTTACAGGTTTCATCCCATTTAACAACACCATGGTCTTCCTTGGCCGTTCTTGGGATTTCCACCACAGATGGGGCGGTTTCCCTGTAAACTTCAACTATGAAACAGGCTTATACGAGTCTGCGGTGACCCATTACAGATACAGAGAAATGTTAAGATTCCTCAACAGACTGTACAACAGCGGCCTGTTAGATCCGGAATTTTTGACTCAAGACTCTGATCCGTGGACACCAAAATTGTCCACCGGTTCAAGCTTTGCTTCTTTTGCCTGGACAGATCAATTGCCGGCGATTATCCACACCGGTCAACAAGAAGTACGTCCGGAATTTTATATGGACATCCTTTTCCCACTGGATACCGACACAACCAACTGGACTATGATTTTTAGAAACTTGGCACCTTTTATGACACTGAGTTCTCGCCTTGCAGACCATCCGCAAATTGACCGTATCATGGCATTTTTTGACTGG
>Ga0131853_10007711_pt1 | contig 19517 bp, 23 predicted proteins | sample TergutLab28metaG_FD_92764 | JGI IMG/M metagenome (GOLD analysis project Ga0131853, IMG submission 92764) | Labiotermes labralis P1 segment gut microbial communities from Petit-Saut dam, French Guiana - Lab288 P1 (version 2) (version 2) | ecosystem: Host-associated > Arthropoda: Insects >... | reverse complement strand
TTTGAGGCTACGCAAAACCAAATTGCTATATGCGTCGTCGGCGCTTCCTAGTCCAGCGAAAAATTGCCTCAAAATTTCACCCAAAGCGGGTTTGAAAACACACCCTGAGGAGGTTCAATGCAATCTTCGGACTATAGTCGGAGGCCAGGCCGGCAGCTTGCCGTAAACCGCGGCCTCTTGAAGTACATTCTGCTGTCATTTATCACCCTGGGCATTTATTCAATAGCTTTCTTCTACTTCGCGGGAGACGACGTTAACACAATCGCAAGTCGGTACGACGGCAATACGACGATAAACTATCTTGTGCTGGTATTGCCGCCCATGCTCCTGCCCGTTTTTACGGGAATATTATTTGTGTTTCCGGGCGTTATGCCCATAACTTATATTGTTTCCGCCGCGTTTACCGTTGCCCTGTTCGTATGGATGCACAGGGTATCAAACCGTATCGGGGGCGAGCTTGAGAGACGAGGGCTTGGCTATGAATTCAGCGCGATACATTATTGGTTGTGGTATGTTCTTGGCGCTTTGATAGTTGTGGGGCCGTTCGTGTACATATACAAGTTATGCGCCGCGATGAATATGCTGGCGGAAGATTACAACGCTAACGGCTGAACTTGCGGCGCAGTTCCGTCGCCACGCCAATGACCTCGTCGCGCAGGAAATCTACCTGATCGTAGGGCCTAAGCGTGATGGCGTCGTTTTCCCACAGCACTACAAGCTGACCGGCGTCGGCGCTGAGCCGGCGTCGGCACTGCACTACGTCGCCCTTTAAAATACCGAGACCGTGCAGCTTGTCGTGAGGGACATGGTATACAAACAGCCCCCCTGTTTCGGGCGGCTTCAGCGGGACAGGGCTTGGCCGGTCGGAGATTGGTTTATCGATAATCTCGAAGGTGCGGTTCTTCGTTGGATATTTGCGAATGTAGCCTTTCTTCTCGAGAGCCGAAAGGTGGTTGTGAACCGTGGCCGTCGACCGCAGTCCCAGCGCGCCGCAGATATCCTTGATGCCGGGCGGGTAGCCCTTCTTCCTTGTCTCGTTAAGCAGGTATTCGTATACTGCCTGCTGCTTTTCCGTAAGCGGCTCTTGCATATGTAATCCCTCGCACGTACGCTAGTTTTTGTACTTGTGCCCCCATATCCACATTTCCTTGAATATCGCGATCATGTCGTCGCCCTTCGCGCTCAGGGAATATTCAACCCTTGGGGGAATTTGCGGGTATTCGGTACGCAGTACTATGCCGTCGCGCTCTAGCTCTTTCAACTGGGCGCTGAGCATCTTGTGGGTGATGGGCACAAGCGCGCGCTTGAGTTCACCGTAGCGCAGCAGTTCGCTGTTGGCAAGCGTGTATATTATTTTCAGCTTCCACTTGCCCTCTATTTGGGAGAGCGTATAGTCAAACGGGTCGGATGCGCTGGGAACGGCGTAACCCTTGGGTACGCCTTCGGCCGAGTCGTCAACCCGTATGCTCTCGAAGCCGTTTACGTATGTTTTTGGCACTCTGCCACGCTCCTTAGGTACTTTACAAAGTATATGTATGATTGCGTATCGATCATATTTCCATTATAACCAAGCAGTTAATATAAATCAACTGCCAAATTTCAAATTTGAAAGGATGAGGTATATGCAGAATCAAGTATTGGACGTAATCAAGGCGCGCAGGTCTATTAGGGCTTATAAAAGCGACGCGCTCCCCAAGGAGCAGGTCGAGACCCTTGTAAACGCCGCGCTGCACTCGCCAAGCGCCATGAACTTGCGGCCCTGGCACATTATCGCCGTTACCGACAGGGAACTTATCAATCAGATGGACAAAGAGCTTGTGGAGGAACTCCGCGCCATGGGTGACCCGGCCATAATATCGCGTCTGGACTCTCGCGGCAACAAGTCCATTTATGACGCGCCGGCGTTGTTTCTCATAACGACCAAGAAGGTCAAAGGCTTTGAAGACATCGACGCGGGAATCATGGCGCAGTCTATCTGCCTGGCGGCTAAGTCGATGGGCCTGGACAGCGTGATGATCGCCATGCTGCGGGCGCTGTTCGCCAGCGAAAAGGGGCAGTCCTACAAGAGTAAGCTCAAGTTTCCGCCGGAACACGACTTTGTGATCGCGGTAGCCGTCGGGCACGCTAATCAGGAAGCCCCGCCACGTGAACTCACTTTCGACGACAAGGTGACGTATATAGGCTAGTCACGAGCAAGGGCTGATAATAGTGTTGAATAGCAGCTAGGCTGGGCTCGCAAAGCAAGCATTGCCTAGCTGTGTGTTTTTACAAGACCGCAATATCAACTAGAGAGGTGTAAGTATTTTATGAAAAACGCAAGCATACGGCTGATGGTCTTCGTGACTGCTCTTATAATGGCTTTTGCCAATGCTTCAACCGCAATGGCAGGCTATGAGAGCTATGAAAATGATAGAGCCTATACAGAAAACGAAGCAGATCAAGAATATGATGGTAAAGTGGATGATTTATATCCTTCGGAGGATGGAGCAGACCAAGGCGAGATTCCAGATGAATTGATAGTTGCGGCTCTGGACACACAGGCTGGTCTCACACCTGTAATTATGATGGATGCGGAAGTTATATCAGCCCCAATCCTAGACACTACTACCGTTACGTTTGAACCTCGCAGAGATGAATTTGTTGTTGTTGGAGATTCGGTAGCTCTGTATCCTCAGATAACTATAACAGTGACAAATGCGTCGGCTTCAAATATTAGGCCGACTACGCCGTTTACCTTGCAACCTATGCATAACGGGGAACTATTTGGACACCCCTGGAGTATAACATTGTCCGAATATTCGTCAAATCCTGATGTTCTTAGTATATCCAACGGTTTCTTGGTATTTGAATCTAGGGATGTGCAGCTTGCGGATAGCGGCGAATATACTATGCGCGTTTATATTGGAGACGTACTGCTTGGAGAAAGTCATCCAATTGTTCTCCATATCGCAGAAAGCGCCCTGCCTCCAGTCTTGGACACCACTACCATTACATTTGAACCTCGCAGAGATGAATTTGTTGTTGTTGGAGATTCAGTAGCTCTGTATCCTCATATAACAATAACAGTAACAAATGCGGCGGCTTCAAATATTAGGCCGACTACGCCGTTTATATTGCAACCTATGCATAACGGGGAACTATTTGGACACCCGTCTCCATAAGGGAGTTTCCTCGACGGAAAGGTTGAGGGTGCATGTTTATTGGTTTTCGGCTTTTCGAAAATAGCCTGCTAGTGAATGAAAATTTTGCAGAGCTGTTTTTGGGAGTAGGAATTTTGGATTTATCAGGAATTTTGTATCATGGGTGGGCTGATGGTACCTGAGCCAATCGGTATCCACAAAAAGGTGGGAGTCTATGCAATTCAATCAATTTATATGGGATAATTTTAAGGATACTCAACGTGGAAAGAGTCTGATTGAGTATTTTACCAATTTCAATGAAAAAACTAAAACGAAATCAGAGGCAGAGACGCTTAGTTTTATCTTAGAAAGCACAGACTATAAAACGCCTAACTTAGCCCTGGATGAAAATGAACTAAGCGAGATTTTTAGCAACTTGTCAGCATCTTGCGATGAGTTGCTCATGGAACTGCGAAAAGACGGTATAGATGTAGAAGTAAACAGCTTTGAAGACTTTGAAGTCTTTTTTGAAAATGTAATACGCTGGACTGACCCTTCAGATGAAAAAGACCCAGAGCGAATCCTTCATCCGGGACAAATCCCGTTCGAATCTGAAAGACTTTATTTTTTGTACCCAGATTACTGTTTTCCATACTTTTTTGACGGTACATATTATAGGATAGAAGCTATTTTCAAGGAGTTTGGTATATTTGTTCCGCCCGTTCCCAAAAAGACTGATATGTATGGAAGGTCTCGCCATTATTTGGAACTTTGTAAGTCTGTTCATGATTTTAGGGTTAGGTTTGGAATGGATAAATACGAATTTCCCGCATTTTTATATGGCTTCGCCGTTGAGGTTGTGAAAAAGTACAATATCAACGATGCTTTTCCTGACCCAAGAAAAGCGTATTTTGTTGGTGGCGGCAAATATAACGGTGAGGATGGGGATTTTTCGTTTTTGGATAGTGTGAGTGATTCCAGCGTTGCGAGATGGCAAGGTAATCCAGAAACACAGCCGGGTGATATAATTGTTATGTACTGCCTATCCCCGCGAAGTTATGTTCATTCTATTTGGAGAGCTGTTTCACCAGGGTTTCTTGACCCGTTTTTTCATTTTTACAAATCAATATATGCGGGAAAGCCTGTTGTTGTTGCCCCAATTTTACTTGATGAAATGAAAAACGATGAAGTCTTATCGGGAATGCCTTTAATTAAAGCTAATATGCAAGGTATAAATGGCAGAGTTGTTGAGAAGGTATACTATGACAGAATTATGGAACTGCTTAAACAAAAAGGAGTTGCTGTTGAAAACTTACCGCAATTAACTAACGAACTCGTTGTTGACGTAGTTTTGAAGAACGAAAAAGATGTGGAAAAGCACCTTCTTGAGCCATTGTTGAAAAGATTGGGATACAATGAAACGGATTGGAAAAAGCAGTTCAAGTTGAGGATGGGCAGGGGTGATAGGGTTTACCCTGATTATGTCATTTTCCCAAATGAAGAAAGAAACAATGAATCTGGATACTGGATTTGGGAAGCTAAATTTTCAATCGCAAGCAATAAACAACTTGAAGAGGATTTTGGTCAAGCAAAATCATACGCTCTTCGCCTAAATTGTAAAGGATTAGGGCTAATCTCAAAAGAGGGTGTATGGATATCTGAATCAAAATCTGGCTTTAGCTTTGATAAATTAAGTTATTGGTCATGGAAACAAATCGGAGAAATCGATTGCTTTAACGACATTTTTTCCATTGCTGGAAATAGGAAAACATTCGCTAATTAACGTCTATAGAATATCAGAAGGGAGCAAATACAATGCATTTATCTGAACATGAATTAAATATTGCCCGTATCCTGAAAGACATGGGCATCGGCAAAGAGTCGCGAGATAAAATGCTTAGTTATTTTGATAGCGATGAGGGAAGAATGAATGATTATATTAAAAGCTTGAGCAGTAAAGGATTTCTTTCATATGCAGAAGTTAATCGAATGGGGCAACGTATGACTGCCTGTAAAATAACGAATGTTGATAATGCGAAACTGGACTCTCTTTTTGCATGAGTGTTGTGTATTAAAACTATGGTGTCTACTCGTATTTTACCTACCTGGACCTAGGTAAAATTGTACTTTCAGGCAAGCAATGGTTATGTATTCAATTTCCAATTACGGTAATTTTTGACATTTTAAAGAATGAGCAAAAATAATCCTGGATTTTGACCAATACAGAAGGGAAGTGATTTTGTGCCTAAACCTCTCGAAGCCGGATATACTGATGTTATACCCAAAATAATTGTTGGAGGTGTAGTCATGGAAAAACCAGCCTATAGTTCACTCAATATGGAGAAAATCAGGAACAAAAAAAGTGTCTTTCTTTCTACATGAGAAAGCCTTGAAAGATGTTATCCCTATTGAATGGGATGCAGATGTCTTGAATGGAAATAAGCAAGTGATACTCGTTGAGAAAAAATAACTGTTTGTAGGGGTAACTTAATGGTAAGTATGTGTATATTATTACAGCATATGCGCCAACACTTGATGAATGGGAAGTATACATCTGTAGTGCTGCGCCTCGAATAGATTATAACGGAGGGTTCTTATGCGTTTTATTGCAACAGTATCAATTCACAAAGAGGACGAATGGTATATAGCCAAATGCTTAGAGAATAACGTTGCTTCACATGGAAAATCTATGGAGGAGGCATTGTCATACCTAAAAGAAGCACTAGAGCTCTACTTTGAGGACGAGGAAATTCCAATGATTGGGCCAAGATTTATTACAACAATGGAAATAGCAATATAATGGCTTCAAAATGTCCAGTTCTCAAAGCTTCAGAAGTTGTACGTGTGTTAGAACGGTTGGGCTTCACATTTAAATCGAAAAATGGAAGCCATGCAAAATATGTAAAAATATCGAAGGGCAAGTCCAAACAAACCGCAATAGTGCCGATTCACTCTTCTGATGTACCTAAGGGTACATTGCAGAGTATTTTGGAACAAGCTGATGTACCCCTTTCCGAGTTTATGTCGAAATTGTAGCAGAAGATTTTTGGAATATAAAGGATGGATAAAATAACCGTGGATTCTGAATATGGTGCTTCGGCTTTTTTAGCCCAACATCACCACAAACAATAACCACGTACAAAAATGAAGTCGTGGATACCGATATAGGCGTTCCCTGGAGTATAACATTGTCCGAATATCCATCAAATCCTGATGTTCTTAGTATATCCAATGGTTTCCTGGTATTTGAATCTAGGAATGTGCAATTTGCGGATAGCGGCGAATATACTATGCGCGTTTATATTGGAGACATACTGCTTGGAGAAAGTCAGCCAATCATTCTGAATGTTGTAGAAAGCCTACCTAGATTCACCACTACGTTTGAGCCAAACGGCGGAATCCGTGTAGGCGGCGGAGAACTGACTCAATTTGTGAACATTGGCGGCAACGCAATTTTGCCAATTGTAGAGCGTGGCGGATATACATTCGCCGGGTGGCATCCCGAGGGAGCTTATAACAACGTCACAAGCGCAAGAACGATCACGGCGCAATGGACTGTGATGGGAGGCAGTGTTGTAAATGCTGCCCCGGCTGTGCCCGGCTTCACGCGCAGGGTGCCCGGTTCTGCGCCCGGCACTGCGGCATCTTCTTTTTCGACGGGTATGAGCTCCGCCAGGCGCGCGGCAACCGATATAAGGCGCGACGTATCCAACGACACTACGGCGGAGGGTGTATTGGCGGACATTCGGGCATCATTGCCAAGCGGCGTTACCGCGGAATGGTCGCCAAACACACCGTTCGCGCTTGTTCCGGCTACAGCAGTTTCGGACGGCAGGATCACGGGTTTGGTGATAATTTCCGCAGGATCGTACAGATCGGCAATTTCGTTCAACACCTTAATTCCCGCGCTTGAAGCCGAGCCGGAATAGGAACCTGTATTCAATACGCCGAAACGCTGGATTGGCAAAAAACCAAGCTCGCCAATCCAGCATTCCGGGTACTGAAGCACAGGTTCTGCGGTTAAGCTCTCGAGCTTCGCAGGTGCCGGAAGTAGGTTTGCATAAGATCGGCGCACTTTGTTTCCAGTACTCCGCTTACGACGGCGGCTGTGTGATTGAAGCCCGGGTGATCCAGCAGGTTAAGAATCGAGCCTGCGCACCCGGCTTTTTTGTTGGCTGCGCCGAAAGCGACTTCGCTGATTCGCGCCTGCAGGATCGCGCCAGCGCACATGGGGCAGGGCTCGATAGTGACAAAGAGGGTGCAGCCCTCCAGACGCCAGTCTCCGACATATGCGCAGGCCTGGCGTATGGCCGTCAGTTCGGCGTGAGCCAGTGCGTTTCTGTGGCTGTTGCGGGTGTTGTACCCCTGGCCGATTATCCGCCCGTCCTTTACAATGACGCAGCCGATTGGAACCTCGTCTTTCAGGAGCGCGAGTACGGCTTGTTTGTATGCCAGTTCCATAAAGAAATCGTAGCGCATATTCTCCCTTTCTTGCAAAATCATGACATTATAGTGAAACAATTTGAGAAGTGAGCCAATATTTTCTGGAATCGTCGGCCTACTGCCGCCGGCGCTCCACAAAATATTGGTCTGAATTAAAGTTGTTTCACTATAGTGATCGAAATTAAAGTTGTTTCGCCGTATTGCGTTTTTTCAAAGTGCATGGTAATATATAACTGGCAGATTGTCAAGCGGAACACAATACTTCGCGAAAGAGGGAATCTAAAGATGGAGAAGCTTTTCAATATCGTTAAAAGAGGATATGACCAGGACGAGGTCGACAACTATATTCAAACGCTGGAAGCGCTCATCAAGAGCTATAAGGACAAAGACGACACAATTAAGAATGCTATTATAAACGCGCAGATTTCAGCCGACAACATCATTAAAAACGCTGAAATAGAGTCAGAACGCATCAAGAAAAGAGCCGTAAAGTTGCTGGATGAAATCCATACGTCGATCGACGGCCAAAAGAAGGTCGCTAACAATTTCCAGGAAGAGTACAACAGGCTTGTAACCAAGTACTTGCAGAATATCGGAAACGCCGAGATCGAAAAGGTGCTTGAGAAGATGGTCGAGCTTGAGCAGTATGTGACGAGTATGCAAAAAATGCACGATACAAGCGATCAGCATACTGTCCCTGGCTCCGGTGACATTCCAAAGATGGTGGTGGGCGTACAAAGCAGCAAGCCGGCGCCGCAAGTACAATCATCGCCGCAAGCTCCGCCGCCTGCTCCCGCGGTTGCAAAAAAAGCCGGTGACGATGACATGGAAGACGACACGGTGGCGCTTGTAGCGGAACTGCTGGCCAGAGACAGATCAAAAAACTAGTACAGGTATCGCGTGAGGATCAGCGAAGCCGCCACGCCTGCGAAGTTGGCCAACAGCGCGCCCGAAAGCGTATAGCGTGTCTTTGTGACCTTTACGGCCATGAAGTAGACGCTCATTGTGTAGAAAACCGTCTCCGTCGAGGACATCATTATTGACACAAAGCGCCCAATGAGCGAGTCGGGGCCATGATTCTCGAATATGTCGAGCAGCAGCCCGGTCGCCGCCGAAGACGAGACAAGCCGAGTCAGAACAAGCGGTAGGGTTTCTTCGGGAAAGGCCAGCCTTCTGGCGAACGGCGCGATAAGCCATACCAGAAGGTCGAGAGCTCCAGACGCGCGCATTATCCCGACGGCTACCATCAGGCCGATGATTGTGGGCATGATGTTCAATACGATGCTGAATCCGTCCCGAGCGCCTTCGACGAAGTGATCGAATACCTTTACCCTCATTGCGAAGCCATACAGTATTATTGAGAAAAACATTGCCGGTATTATAAAGTCCGATATGTACAGAAGGATTCTCATGACCGGTTAACCCGCCCTTCGCACAGCTTTGCGAATATAATCGCGACTATTGTAGTCGAAATTGTCACCAGTATTCCCGGGCCGATTATCTCGGACGGGTTGGCTGAGCCGTACTGAGTGCGGAAGGCCAGTATGTTTACGGTTACAAGCTGTAACGAGGACATATTGATTATCATGAACATGCACATGGAATTGCTTGCACGCTGTTTGTCGTGACAGTACTTCTGCATCTCCTGCATTGCCTTGATGCCGGCGGGCGTGGCCGCCCACCCCAGGCCAAGAATATTGGCCATGAAGTTTGTGGAAATATGCTCGAGCGCCTTAGAGCCTTTCGGCAGCTCGGGAAACAGATAGGATAGCAGAGGTGTCATCCTGGAGGACAGGCTTGCGACAAGCCCCGACTTTTCTGCGATTGCCATCAGTCCCGTCCACATTGCTATGATGCCCAGCAAGGTTATACATAGTGTCACGGCTGCACGCGCCGACTCGAGCGCGGCGTTTGTCACCTCGGGAATTCTGCCCGTGAATGCCGCCACTACGATCCCTATTAGAATCATGCCTGACCATAGATAATTTAACATTTGGATTCCCCTAACGCACGGACTACTAGAATGTATATGCGCATATGGGGTTTTTAGTACGAGTTTTGACGGTTTAATCAATCCGATTAATCTGCCAGCGCGAGGCTGAGAGGGACGGATATCTTTCTGCCGGCTTCGGGAACGCCTTCAAGATTGTTGATGCTGGTAAGGGCGTCGGAAGTTGTGTTGAATTTCGCGGCGATTATCCAGAGCGTATCGCCTGGTTTTACTTCGTAGTCCTGTAGCTGTACGCCGCTGTCTTCGGGTTCCGCGTCGCTGCGGTAGGTGCTGACAAGCCCCAAGTGCTGCGTGTTTCGCGCAAGCCTTTCGGCCTTTGTTAATACAGGTACTGTCGCCAGCGTTATGCCGTTCAGCGTTAATCTTATCCGGCGCAGCTTCTTGCCGGGAAAGCTTGAGCGTATGTGTTCACGCAGGCTATTGTTATGGCTGTCGTCCGCGCTAAATATTTTTGACCCGAATTCTTCTCCAAATTCGTTGGCAAAAGCGTCGTCGACTCTAATTAAAACGTCACAATATCCGTTGTCTTCTATCAGTTTGATATTTAGATTCGTGAAATTCATACTGTCTCATACTCCTTTTTTGTCCAAAGCGCATAGAGTTTCCGATAATTGTATTCTGCGTCTATATTCCGGGTTTAATACATATAGCTTGTCGTAACGCGCTATTTTGTGATAATATTGTTTTATTCAGGCATTAGGGCGTGTTTTCAAACACGCCCTAGACCTCTTGCGTAATTAGCCAACGCCGTCTTTGCGGTCAATCTTCCGCAATACGCAACATGGAGGAACTATGTATTCCATAAAGCTTCAGGAATTGATCGATAAATTTGAACTGAATGTGTTTACGCAAGGCGCGGACATCTCTTCCAAGGATGTGAAAGTCGCGGAAGTAAACCGTCCCGGACTTCAGCTTGCGGGGTATTACGATTACTTTAACCAGGACAGGCTGCAGATTCTTGGGATGGTGGAGTATACCTTTTTACGCAAGATGGACAGCGGTCAGAGAGCCGAGGCGTTTCGGAAGCTGTGCGGGCACAGCCTTCCTGCGATAATACTCAGCCGCGGGCTGGAACCGTTTGCCGAGCTTCTCGAGATAGCCGAGGCTTGTGACGTTCCGATTCTGCAATACTCAAACTCGACCAGTGAGCTAATGGGTGAGCTTGTCCGCTGGCTGCGCGTAAAGCTTGCGCCGCGGGTCACGCTTCACGGCGTATTGCTGGACGTATTCGGCGAGGGCATACTATTGCTGGGCGAAAGCGGAGTCGGAAAGAGCGAGACCGCACTTGAGCTTATACACCGCGGCCATAGGCTTGTCGCGGATGATTCCGTAGAGGTCAAGAAGGTCTCGAACCAGACCCTGGTAGGCTCGTGCCCCGATATCATACGTTACTTTATCGAGCTTCGCGGTATCGGGATAATTGACGTCAAGCAGATGTTCGGCGTAGAGTCGGTGAAGGATACGCAAACAATAGACCTTGTAATCCAGTTGGAAATATGGGATAAGAACAAGGAATACGACAGATTGGGCGCAAGTGAGGAATATATAGAAATACTTGGAAATAACGTGGTCTGCAACAGAATACCGATACGTCCGGGCCGTAACCTTGCGATAATCTGCGAGTCTGCGGCTATCAACCACCGTCAGAAAAAGATGGGCTACAACTCGGCGCAGGTGCTTTCACAGAGAGTAATGGACAATATTAACAACAACGGCAACGGACACCATTAGATAGAGCATGTTCGACTGTTGATGCGCATAGTATGATAAATGCATATTTGCATTGGGAGAGCTACAGTGTTTGACACATCTCTGTTTCGGAAGAATTTTGAGTCGAAGAAGCTTTTGTTCGACGAACTTATGAGTGGGCACACCACATTTAAGATTGGGGGCCCTGCGGCGCTGATGGTGTTGCCGGACTGCCAAGGCGATATAGTTACAGCGCTGGAGCTTGCTGAGCTTGTGGGCGTTCGTGCGTTCGTGATGGGCGGCGGCTCGAACTTGCTGGTTAACGACGACGGAATCGACGCAGTTGTGATAAAGCTTTCCAAGGGATTTTCGGACATCGAGGTTGACGGCGAGGCAATAACCGCACAGGCCGGGGTAAGCCTTGCGAGGTTGGCCGCGTTTGCTCACCAGCATGGGCTTGCAGGGCTTGAGTTCGCTTCGGGTATTCCGGGCAGCTTGGGCGGCGCGGTGTATATGAACGCGGGAGCCTACGGCGAAGAGATGTCTGACCGGGTACGAAGCGCGAAGCTTTTGGAGGATGGTGAGGTTGTTGATTGCGACAACGCCTGTCTTGGCTTTTCTTACAGGACGAGCAGCGTGCAGGCGGAAGGGAAGCTGGTGCTGTCGGCCACGCTGAGCTTGAGTCCCGGCGACCCGCGTGAAATATCCGCCAAGATGGACGAACTGGCTAAACGCCGCCGCGACAAGCAGCCCCTGGAGTGCCCAAGCGCGGGCAGCACATTCAAGCGGCCGCAAGGCCAATTCGCAGGCAGGCTTATCGAAGACGCGGGACTAAAGGGCTACGTTATAGGCGGCGCGCAGGTTTCGCCCAAGCACGCCGGTTTCATAATCAACACGGGCGGAGCTACGTCAAGGGACGTGCTGGATCTTTTTGAACACATACAGGAGCAAGTCTTCAAGCGTTTTGGAGTTCGGCTGGAGCCTGAGGTCAAAATCGTATAGGAGAATGGCAGCATGAATCTGGTCATTGTAACGGGCATGTCGGGGGCGGGCAAGAGTACCGCTCTGAAGTTCTTGGAAGACATGGGTTTTTACTGTGCCGACAATATTCCGCCGTCACTTATCGCGCGCTTGACCCAGGAAGTCTTCGCAAATTGCAATGCCGCCGGCGAGAAGCTTGTCCAAAGGCTGGCTATCGGGGTGGACATACGCGGCGGGCGGCTGTTCGCGGGTTTTTCCGAAGGATTGCAGGAGCTGGAGAGGGATGGTTACTCGGCCAAGGTACTGTTTATGGATTCGTCCGACGACGTCTTAATAAAGCGCTTTAAGGAAACCCGCCGCAATCATCCCCTGGCTATGCACGACCGCATAGCTTCGGGCATTGATTTGGAGCGCAGACTGCTGGAGGACGTACGTGCCCGCTCCGATTATATAATTGATACCACCCACATCCTGACCAGGGACTTAAAGCGCAAAATCCGCGAAATATTCCTGGAAGACAAGGATTTTGACTCGCTTATCATTAACATAATCTCGTTTGGCTTTAAGTATGGTATACCTTCGGATTCCGACCTCGTATTAGATGTGCGCTTCATACCCAACCCATTTTACGACCATGAGCTCAGGTATCTGACGGGCTGCGACGGGCCTGTGTCCGAGTTTGTGCTGGGCCGGGACGAAACGAAGACATTTCTTGACAAGCTGGACTCGATGCTTGACTTCCTGATACCTTGTTATGTTAACGAAGGCAAGAATCAGTTGGTGGTTTCCATTGGCTGTACAGGCGGCAAGCACCGCAGCGTAGCGATTGCGCTTTCGGTGTTTAATGCTTTGCAACAAAAGGGGAATTCTGTTATAATAAATCATCGGGATATTGAAAAAGATAAACCTGACCGATGATAGCCTACTAGACCTGTCCGGCTAGTCGGGGGATTGATAATGTCATTTTCCTCAAAAGTTAAAAGTGAACTGATGTCGGAAGTCGACACGCCCGAACCAAGGCACTGCGGCCTGGCCGAGATGAACGCGCTCCTGGCAATTTGCGGTTCGCTGGACTATGGCGGTGTTTCGATATCGACCGAAAACCGAATGATCGCAAGACGGTTTTACGGCCTGATGTTTCGGACATTTGCGCGAGTTCCGCGCGTTTCGGCGGCGGTTGCGGTGATGCCGGGGAAGATGCGGGGCCGACGCGTATTCGCGTGTTCCATAAGCGCCGAGAAGCCGTTTGTCCGCGCTGTGGCAAGCCGGCTTCTCGACGAGTCGCTGCTGTCACGCGAGTGCTGCAAGCGGGCCTATGTCCGCGGGGCGTTCCTGGCCTGCGGATCACTGAGTGACCCGCACAAGCACTACCACCTGGAGTTTGTCAACCAAGACAAGGGCGTCATAATATTTTTGCGCGACACGATATCACACTTCGACATAGATATGCGCATCACCTTACGCAAGTCCGCCCACGTGCTGTATGTCAAGGATGGTGAGCGCATTTCCTGGCTGCTGAACATAATAGGGGCGCATAAGTCTCTTATGGAGCTGGAAAACGTCCGCATACTAAAGGAAGTACGCAACAACATCAACCGAAGGGTCAACTTTGAAACGGCGAATCTTTCAAAAACGGTAAGCGCAGCCGTCTCACAAATGGCTGATATCAAGTATATTCTCGAAAGCGGTGAGTTCGGCCTGCTTTCGCAAAGCTTGGCCGATGTGGCGAAGCTCAGGCTTGAGTATCCATCGGCAAGCCTGCAGGAAATTGGCGAGATGCTTTCGCCAGCAATCAGTAAATCGGCGATTAATCACAGACTAAGGAAGATCAGCTCCATAGCTGAAAAGTTGAGAGGAGAATAGATATGAAGCACAAAACCATCACTGTAAGCTCGAGCCTGGAGGCGAGGACAGCCGCCCTTTTTGTCCAGACCGCCTGCAAGTTTCAGAGCACAATTAAAATCCAGATGGATGACAAGGAAGCAAACGCTAAGAGTATCATGGGGATGATTTCGCTGGGAGTCCTGGAGGGCAGAACCATCACTATTACGGCTGATGGAGCGGACGAAGACAAGGCCATAACCGAGACGGGCAACTTCTTCATAACAGGGTAATCTTGCTAACAATTTCAGAGCCTACTTCACATGATGTGAAATAGGCTCTTTTGTGACACTATTACTATATTATTTCATGTGCTTAGCTACTTTTTCACGCACGTTCTTGGTGTCTATCGGCTTAATTATGAAGTCTGCCACACCCCACGACATAGCTTTAACCATATATTCCTTTGTGATGTCGCCCGTTAAGAAGATGATTGGCGCCGTATGCCCCATTTCGCGGATTTTCCTTGCGAACGCATAACCTTTTATTTCCGGTAAATCATCGTCCAGGATAAACAGATCCGGCTTGTCGGTCTTGAGATATTCAAGAGCAGACCTGCTCTGTGTGGCCCCCACCAGCTTGCGGCCTGATCCGTCCAGGGCTACCTTCAGGTTTTCTAAGAAGAATCGGGTCTTGTTTACGGCCAATATGGTTTTTGAAGACGATGAGACCCCGGGTGTTATGACCTCAACACCAGCTTCAGTTTCTACGTTATCTGAGGGTTCATTCGTTTCCCGCTTAGGCAGATTCAACATCTTTATGTCGTCGGAAAGCAGGGACAAGGATTTCAGAAAGTAGCTGATATAGGCTTCTAATCTTTCATGCCGTATGTTGGCTAGGTTTTTGTTAATATTTATTTGATTCCGGCAAGTTTCCGCCAAGCTGTCCGCGTGTATTTTCTCGAGAGTTTCCTCAATAGCGACCAGCCATTTGAGAACGAATGTGTAATTTTTTGATTTGAGCGCGTCTCTGAGCCCGATTTCCTGTGACGGGAAATGCTCTTGAAAAGCGGTTAAAGCTTCGATAAAGCCGTATAGCTGCTCGTCTGTCATATTCTCTACTTTGTTGGGGTTCAACTCTGTGACGGTGAGCAGTTTTTCCCTGATTCTTTCAAGGCCGGCCTCTTGCTTGTACCTTAGCTCGAAGCTTTCAATTTCAAGCTCCTCCTGGATGGTTAGAATGTCAGAAAAAAGCATGGTTGAAGTGGACAAAAAATAGTCAAGGAATGTTCTGAGCTTTTCATGTCGTATGTTGTTCAAGTCTTGGTTCAGTTCAATCTGTCTTTCGCAGTCGCTTGCCAAATTGTCCGCGTGTATCTTGGAAAGGCTGTTCTTTATAGCTTTTAGCCATTGCAGCATTGGCGCGTAGTCCATTTCACGGAAGGCGCCTTCCAATTTTTCCTTATGTATCGGAAAAAGATTTGCGGCAGTGCTTAATGCCTTGGTATAGTTTTGCAGTTGAACATCTGTCATTTGCTCGATTTTTTCAGAATTCAAATCCACAATTTGCAGCAATTTTTCCTTGCTGATTGTTTTTGTTATGTCCTCTCCATTTTTCATAGCGAATGATTCCTTCTTTCTTGCAATATTTTTGTAAGTATTGTATCAAAAAGCGTTGCAAAAATCAAGTCATCGCGAACCGAGGATTATGTTGCTGTGCCGGGAGGCGTAGATGCCAAGAATTTGCACGGCGATGAGCGGCGTTACTGAGATGAACGCAATGATGCCGAAGCCGTTGGTCAGTACGGACTGAGCGGACGGGCCGGCTTCCTGGGCTACGGCCTGGGCTATGCCAAGGGTAAGGGGTGTGAGAAGCGCCGAGGTAAGCGCGCCCCCTGTGACTCCGCCGGAGTCGAACGCGAGGCCGACGAAGAGCCGGGGCGTAAACTTCATCATAATTAACGCGGCGGCGTACAGCGGTGCGAGAAACAGAAGTATGTTAGCCTGGGTAATTATTTTGACTACGGCCAGTACGGCGGCTACGCCTATGCCTATTGCCAGGGTCATGCGGATTGTAATGGGCTTTATGCGGCCGTTGGTGATTTGTTCCAGCTTTTCGCCAAGGACGGTGACGGCGGGCTCGGTAAGCGTAATCGCCGCGCCCAGCACGAACGAGACAGGCAGCAGTATCCAGCGGAACCACTCCGGTCTGGAGGTGTCCAGAAACGCCTCACCTATGTATTTTCCGGCAAAGGCGAAGCCGAAATCGATACTTGACAAGAATACAAGCAGCCCGGCGAACACGGGAACAACACCCAAAAGGATACGCTTGAACTCCTTGGGCGGCAGCTTTATCAGCAGGAACTGGAATGGCAGGAATACGGCCAGCATCGGCAGTACGGCCAGCGAGATGTTGCTTATGTTCGAGAAGAGTATTACGATGAAATTTGCATCCGACGCTCCCGGGTCGTAAACGCCCGCTGGCGGTATACCGCCGTGGATGGCGTTCAGCGCCATGCCGTAGAGGAACACCGTGAGTATCGGCCCGACAGAGGCAATTCCGATTATTCCGAATACATCGTCGTTGTCCTTTCGCTTGGATAACGTAGCCGAAACGCCAAGGCCAAGAGCCAGTATGAACGGGACTGAGATATCTCCGGTAGTGGCGCCGCTTCCGTCAAACGCCAGAGCCACAAATTCTTCCGGCACAAATAAAATAGTCGCGAACAACGCCGTGTACAGCACGGCAAACGTAGCCTTGATGCTGACGTCCTTTACGATGCGCCAGAGCGAGAGACCCACGAATATGCCGATACCTGCGCCCATTATCCATATGAACAGAGTCTCGTTCACTTCTTCGATAAGAAGGTTGGTCTGGCGCGCCAACACGGCCAATGCCGGTTCCGCCACCGTGGCCAAGAGTCCGAACACAAGCCCAAAAAACATGATCCACACAAACTTTTTAAGCTTCACAAGGTTGCGCCCCATCACTTCCCCGATGGGTAAGATGCTGATATCCAGCCCGATCAGGAACAGCGACTGCCCTACCACAACGCCGATATAGCCCACCGCAAGCCGCACATAGTCGAACGTGTCCTCAAGAGGCGCTACAAATCCGCATACTACTATGATTACAGCCGCCAGCGGCAGCGACATATAGAAAGTTTCTCTCAGAACCCTTAGTACATTCAGCGTAAATCACTCAATCCTTGGTTTTAATTTGACGGAAGCGTTTGCCCAGCTTTTCCTCCATCAATGTCACAAATCCATATGTCTTGCCGGTTACGAAGCCATCCTTGCTTACTATGAAGGCAATGTTGCGGTTGACGTAGATATAGTATGCGTTTTTCGCCTCCGCAATTTTCAGTATATTGGCGTATGGCAGCACATTCCAGCCTTTTGGCAGCGTAGGCGCGGAACCGGCCGGCTCTGTTTCCGTGGCGGCGGGCGCTTGATTGTGGCCGAAGTCTCTGCCGACGTCCGTGTCGTCGGCTGTCAGCAGATTGATTAGCACCACCTCATCGTTCTTGAAAAGATACTTGAAGCCTTTGGAAATGTTTCGGTGTGTGCGCTCGTATGCGTTACGCGTGAAGTAGACGCCGTTTGAGATGACTATATTGAACAGAGCGGCCCCGACGATCAGTCCGCCCCAGAGACGGTTGTCGGACGAGCCTGTGGTGACAATTTCGTAAATGACAAACAAGGCGTAACCGGCTATAACCACATATCCAAAGTATGCGCTCTTTCGGCTGTGAAAGCGCAGGAACGCCTTCGACTCCTCGTAGGTATACGGTGTTATTACCTCGATGGATTCATTGTCGTAATTCATGATACGCTTCGCCCTTTCGATCAGAGCGCTTCACCCGGCTTAAAACCTTAGAGTAGTTTTAGGCCGGATGGAACACTCCCTAGGTTGTTAGTACACATTTTACCACAAAAGCCGGGTTATGCAAATAGTTTTCTAAAACGAAGATAATCGGCCTGCCCCACAGAGGTAAGCCGACTAAATGTCAGGGTATCAGGTTCTTAGAACCAGCGGTCAATAACCGAAATGTTGGCTAGAAGCGGCGATTTTACGCCAATCTAGGAAGCGGCGACGCCGCGTACCCATAGCGGTACGCAAGGAGCCGCTGACGACGAGTGGCGGAAAATCGACCTTCTAGACGGCGTTGAGCGTTATTGACCGCTGGTTCTTAGTAGCTGCTTTGGCGCAGCGCGCCCTGAACGACGACTCTTCCGTCTATGTCGTCGCCACTGACGCATGTGGAAAGCGTGATGATCTGTACCGTACCCTGTGGAGCGCCGACTCTTTCTGCGAAAGTCTGGAATGAACCGGGGGCGCTGAAATCCAGAAAGTATGCGGGGTCATGTATGTCCGTATGCCTTGCGGCGAATATCTCGTACTCGACGATGCGGTCGTTGATCCTCAGGGTGATAGTGGGATGCATCGCAAGATGATGCGCGTCGAGGAATTTGTGCAGTTCGCCGAACTTATTCCCATGCCTGGAGTTGTGGCCGTAGATGATGATGTGGGGCACGTGTTCCCCGGCGTTGCGATAGTCCATGAACAATGTGCCGAATGCGTTCCGTTCGCCGAAGAAAGACGTGTCTAAATATCTTTCGTTGTCGCTTCCGCGTACTACCGGGTAATCTGCCGGCGTGCCTTCTATTGTAATCCAGCATACATAGTCGGGGTTGATCCGGCGCATTTCCGCGTCAAACGCGCTTAGGAACACTTCATCGCCAAGGGGTTGCATGTTGGCGTTGGTCAGGTTTGCACCCGCGAAGAATTCCTGCAGGAATTCCTGCAGCAATGAGCGGTCTCTTTGCGAGCCTGACAAGTCAAGCATGTGGGCGAACAAGACTGCGCCGGAGAACACGAAGATCATTGTCGCGGCGGCAATGCCGATCCAAGCGGCAAGCAGCAGGCGGCTTTGCCTGATGCCGAGCCTGCTGTCCGCGTCTTGTGAGCTTGCTGGCTTTTCATCCATGGGTTATATCACTCCTCGGCGCGTTTGCGGCGCAGCACGTACACGAGCAGCGCTGCAAACGCCGCAAAAGACACAGCCATGGCCCAGATTGGCCTGGCGATATCCGGCATACCCGTCTGCGGTACTTGGCCGAAGTCTGAGCCGCTACCCGATCCTGTACCTGATCCTGTGTACGTACCCGACCCTGTCCCGGTTCCTGTACCGTCCGCCGTGAAGGGAGCGCCGATAAACCCGCCGGCGTCGGCAATGCTTGCCGTGCCGCCGCTATTGCCGCTACCGCCGCTGTTGCCGTTGCTTCCATTTCCGCCGTTTGATGGCGGTATTGGGGTCGGTGTAGGCTCGCCGTTGCCACCGTTATTGCCGTTGCCACCGTTATTGCCGTTGCCACCGTTATTGCCGTTGCCACCGTTATTGCCGTTGCCACCGTTATTGCCGTTGCCACCGTTATTGCCGTTGCCACCGT
>Ga0131853_10007710_pt1 | contig 19521 bp, 12 predicted proteins | sample TergutLab28metaG_FD_92764 | JGI IMG/M metagenome (GOLD analysis project Ga0131853, IMG submission 92764) | Labiotermes labralis P1 segment gut microbial communities from Petit-Saut dam, French Guiana - Lab288 P1 (version 2) (version 2) | ecosystem: Host-associated > Arthropoda: Insects >... | reverse complement strand
TAATCAGCCATCTACAGGGAAATGTTAAAATTTTCCATGCACCACGTAAGTAAGCGAGTGGAGAATTCAGTGTGTCCTACCAAGAAATAAAACATGTCACAAAATTGGGAAAGATTACAGTCTTGTGCGTAGTACAAAATAACTAAAGGCAAACTGCAGCATACAGTGGGGCACAAAGCTGCGAAGATCCGTACAATGTAAGAACGTACTCACCCACTTGTAACAGCCATTGAGCTTTAAGCTAGGCATTGCGTTTCCTTACCTGGAAAAAGAAAACAAAAGCAGCGTGTTTACAAAAAGGTTCATTTACTTCTTTAAAGCCTAACGGATATTTATGTGCCACCAAGCTGAACTTCCAAAAATTCAACGTTCTCCGCACATAGTGCATTTGTGTTCTGTGGTCCTGAGGAAAATGATTATTTCTCTACACAACATTGACTGATTTTTGTAACGGAGACGAAATATTTTTACTGTGCATTTCGAAAAGAGTCTTTAAATATAATACAGATTAATCTTGTTCCTGAAAGGAATGCGGTGAACAGTGTCTAAATTTGCAAAGAGTGAGCAAACAGCGCCGCAAAATTGTGTCCATCATTCGTAACGCCCGCTGACAATGTTGCAGATTAAATGACATTTTGTACTTTTATTTATTTATGATTTATTTGGCGACGTTGTTGGTGGTGTAGACTGCACAGCGTTGAATGGTAGGAAAATTAGTAAAAAAACATCTGAGAGGAGAGGGTAACGACTGAGGTGGTTTAATACAAGATACTACACCAGTATTTAACTGGTTTGGTTATCCCCCCCCCCCCAAGAAAACAAGAACCTGAAGCCTTCATAGCCATTCTATAGGCGATAGTCAGAATTTCGGACCTGTTAATAAGGAACTACACTACTAAGAACATGAAGAAAAGTTCCCGTCATGTATACAGTAAATATGTACAATCACAAGTACAACCTAGCGCATTATTATTATTATTATTATTATTATTATTATTGTCAAGTATGAACAGGTGTAAAACAGCTGAAACTTTATTTCAGGTTGTCGCAGTCACAGTACCTAACTTAATTACTTATTTGTTAACTTATTGTCATGAGGCCTGACATAGCTCACAATACGGGCGGGCAGCAGATGTTGTGAAGAAGGCGACGACATTTTGGCTGCCATAAAAATTTCGAAATTTCCTGACGTCCCCACCATCGTTAGTTTGGCCAGTAGGGATCTTACTTTCTGAGTCAGTTAAGCTCTATAAAGACCAATGACGAATCTGAATTTCAACCTTTAATACAGTGTTAGGCAACACACTGTATGTGACACGTGCTGCAATGTAAAGAAATTCAACATTTTCTATAAAATGTAGGCTTATTTACCAGTACATATGCCGCATGATTACCGCAACAAATTCCCGGAATATCGGAAACAGATATGTCTTAATAATGGACAAGGATTTTCTGTGAGGTAGAAACTGAATTATCATACACAATTCGGACAGACTAAGTCCTAAAAAAAATCCTAATTTCGGAGTATTATCTGTTTAAATAGCAGTGGTAACTATTTGCACCACTTATTCTTTATGTTAAATAAAGCAACATTTTGCCCACAGAACGTAGTTTATTCGTAAAATAAACAGCGATTTATCCTTAAACAAAATTAACTGGCGGTTTATTTTTAATGGAAAGACAGCCTAATTACTGTGCGGTCGGAACTGAATGTTGATATACTGTTTAGATGGAATTCATCTTAACACTGCCGCAGCAACTGCTGCTTTCGATAGTTCTGTGAGCTACAAGCGCATATATATAGGGACTTTGCCCCGTCGGTGTGGGCGCGCAATGCAGGGCGTGGTATCCAGCACATGTTAATGCTTACATTGTGTCCACAGCCACCCACATTCCGTTGACACCAGGTAATGGATTCCAAACTTGAATCTTCACGTAACTTTCATTGGCATGACTTCTCCATTTGTGAACCACGTCTGACGCTCATCTGCTGTTACCGTATCAAGCTATGCATGATCCACGAGTCCTGACATGACTCTATCAAGTCAACAGTAAATACAGCGTACATAAATCGCATCAATGTTAACAATAAATCAATTTAAAAATCACAGAAGATCAGTCCAGTGTAAACATTACAAACTGTACAAACGACAGTCAGTTTATCCAATGGACAGCTATACATTTCGATACCATCGCATAAAAAGATCAACCAATTAAAAACTGTTATACAAGACGTTCACAGAAGTAAAATTTCTTATTGCCTTCTTCTGACGTGAAACCGTGTAGCCTGGTAGATGGGTACCAAAGTTTCAGAGAAATAGATTGTCCCCAACTTTTGTGTAACAGTGATGACAAATACCAAAGCCCGCTATCGAACAGAATCATAAACCAGCAACGACCAGCTACACAACATAGAAACTAAACCTAAGGTCCATTCCCTTACCGGTCTTCGGATTGGAGGTCTTCTAAGGGAATTGTTTCACAAACATTTTGTACCATTCCCAATTTTTTCCCATCCTATTCACATTCCCAGTCAGTCCTGACCTAACATCTAATGATTAAACACACACACACACACACACACAACATTTTACTACCTCCAAAATTCACAGCAAAATCACTGGAATAAACTTTAAATATGAATGCTGCATTTCTTATGCAGGGGAACTAATACGACAACCGGTCGAGTCACGAATTGGAATGGAAAGATAAGAGGATGGGGGAGAACCACTGTGTGTGTGTGTGTGTGTGTGTGTGTGTGCGTGCGTGTGTGTGCGTGCGTGTTTTCCTCACACACCAACAACGTGGGTGCGCATGTGCAACAATACCATAACAATGCCTCAAAACAAATTGCTAGGTAGATTCACCTCTCTCTCTCTCTCTCTCTTGAATAGGGTAACAAAGAACAAAACATTCGCTTTGTTTGTTATTCAGTAACAAAAGAAATATTTATTCAGTAACAAAAGAAATATTTAGGTCTTACTGTTTTAGTCATTAATGTCACGCATGCCAATCTTATAACGTTGTGTGGACGTAAGTAATTCATATCACGTTCAAGCTTCTGATGCACTGTCACGCTCTCATCTATTGCAGCATGAAGAGCGGGTCTTTTTATTGCTATATCCGGCGGCCAGTTACATCAAGTTGTTGGCATTGGTGCGGGATTTAGCCCATTAATTCCCCACCGATATTATCTTTTAACAGCACATTGGTAACTACAAGCACAAACCTGGTTAAATGTTGCCCTCACAACGTATTCATACGTATGGCACGTTGCTCACACTGCCAGGTAGGAAATGAATTTTTAAGAGTCCTAGACGAATCTCAGACTTAGGACGGTTAGTGGGGTGACAGAAAGTGGTAAAGGTGAGTACGTTAGAAGTACGTTCAAATATTGTACCAGAACTGAACTGTCTGTAATTTGGATCGTGACCAGCTGGCCCGAGCATGCCATTTTATTCCGATATGCACTCAATTTATTCCAGTCAGTATGTCAGCAGGTTCGCTGTATGTGTTGTAATATCGACGGTGCGCGTTTGAAACAATTTCTGCGAAGTTCCATGGACAAGACATGCTATTAATATTATCATTTTTGTGAGAGGCCATGTTACACAGGCAACAGCCATACATTCTTCGTTTGTCATTCCACAAACCTGGCACCGACCGAGGCGGTAGGGTGAGTACGTCTACTACATTGTGCTTGGGAGGTCTAGCTTTAAAATTTCGAGACGGAAAGCGGCTATACTAATTGGCGTTTTTTATGCCGTGTTTATAAGTTCCTCCAAGTAAATACCTGGGTGTTACCATCTCGACGTCCTTTCAATTAATCTCCTTTAATTTTTCCCCCTTCAGTGTGAAATGAAGCTTCTAAAGCCATCAGAAAATCGCCACGATACACCCAGGTCCTTATCTAACATGGCTGTATTAACAAATTCATCTTAAATACATACATTATATGGTGTTGTGCACATGAAATTCCTGAGGCACGGCTACACTCTAATCTGCTAACATCAATAACTCTCTCTCTCTCTGGGTTACTGATCCCACATGGTCTCCTGCCATCATGTCAGGCCGCTACTGACAGTTTAACACACAACACTGACACCGGCGCTAACACTGCAAGAACTCTCTGCGTCTTAATTAAGGACACAATAGCCCCCTGAACAGGGCGGGACAGCATTATCTATTGTGTTGCTTCTGCTGGCGCTCGTGTGTTTTCTGTGCCGTCAGCTTTTTGTCGTGTTGCTTCACTACGGTCCTTGAACTGCATCCAACTCTTCAGATCCCCAGAGAAGCTGTGTTCTTGCTGTCCACCAAACACTATTCCTTAATCCTCAAAAGACATCTTTCCTTTTTTCTGGCGTGTCTATATAGGTTATGAAGCTTTTTTTTTTTTTGTATATATGACTGCCTCTAGCTGCTCTTCATCTGTCTGCAGAGTAACTAGAAGACGAACTGCCGCCATCATCTGGACTTTGTCAGAAAACCCTCAACTGTCTTTTCTTTTATTTTGACTTGGCTCCGTGTTTTCTTCCCCAACCACGTAGTGTAGCAGGAGGAGACTTGGGTCTCCCTTTGAGGAGAATGGAACTGGCCGGAGACCTCTATTTTCTGGCAATGTGGTAGTTTCTCCTTTTGGTATGCTGCTGACAACTGTATTTTTATTTCGAGAACAGCATAAGAAAAGATGAATATTTAGAAGTCAGACCACACCAAGAAGCCCTATGCTGGCTGGATGCTCCTTTCAAACGGAGAAAGCGGTAAAGAAAGATGTTTATTGCTTCTGATTCTCTTTGACTTAATAGACAATATTTTCTATTGTGCCACTTATAAGAAGTTAAATAACTCAAAAAAATGTATAAACACCAAACAAGTTTATTTTACAATGTAAGGATAAGCCTCTCTGTCTTCTTCATTTTCATTATCCATTCTTACATAGATGTCAGCACCGTTCGTCATGTCACTTGTCTATTTAGCAGATTTTGTGTGTGTGCGTGCGTGTGCGTGTGTGTGTGTGTGAGAGAGAGAGAGACAGACAGTGAGAGATCATGCTACATCAGACCGGAATCCAATATGCAAGTAGTCAATTTTAAAAATTGTATGAACTTTTTTAAACTTTATTTTTATCAGCGACAAAAGATGTTAAAAGTAATGAGACAACAAATCAACCTGTCTCATTCATCCACTGAAGAAGTGGACGGGAACTGTCTTAATTCCGGTCACTGCTTACTGAGGGCCGCCAAAGCAATTCCGAAAGACAAACCAGTTTTTAACCCTTTAGAATACACCGGTAACTATATGTACCACACGCTCTAACATTTAATAAACCTCGCATTTTTACGACACGGTGTATTTATGTGTTTCGTATGTGTCTGAAAATAAACGGTTGCGCTCTGTAATACAGCAGAACTGTGCTTACCGTGCGGGAGGAAGTGACTATTTAAAACTTGTGGAGGCTAATTTCATTTCAGAAAGGTTGTGCTATAAATCAGACGGTTAGTCCAGGCTTGTCACCGCGGAGACCCGGGAACGATCGCGGGCCAGGCCGTGTGATATTTATGGTAGACAAAACAATATTCAGACAGGTTTTCCTTCGAGTACTTCGGTCTTCTCGGTCCGTGTCAGTCAGTCAATGCTGCATAATCATCTTAAACGTAACGCTGTTCTTATTAAAAGGACAAACGGGAGAAGTCTGGGAACCTTTAAACATGGCGATGTTTTTGCGGATATCAGGGATCATTAAAAATTTGCTTTCGATTTTTTTTCTTTTTTAGCCTGTTCTTCCAAGTTTTTCGGTTTTGCCTTGTCAGTAAATTCCTCTAACTCTCCACATTCATCTCAATCCACACTCTTACTCTTTTCAGAAATAAAAGGGTCGAAGCCTCTGGCCTTCCCAACAACAGTAATGCTCTTCCAGTATTCGGGGCCATCACTAGAGATAAGTATTATGAGGTTTCATTTTTAAATTCAGGCGACTAATCATCAGAAGGCATTCCGGAGAAACCAGTCGATAGACGGTATCTGCTAATCCCTGCGATGGAGCAAACCGACAGCCAACGTGTTCCCCAGACGATTACTACGTCATCGGACCAAGACTTGGACAGAGTGGAAATAAAAAGGCCTACTTAATGAATATAGTTTTGTTTTGACATGCGATTTAAATCATCAATAAAGCAATTCCACACATGTTAGGGGCATTTTTAGAAATTTCCAAATTTACTTGCCGGTCTGCGGGTTCTAGGCATCGTCAGTCAGCATCCGAATCCTACGACCGTCCACCTGGACACAGGCTATCTTGGTTCTTCCTCTGTTATCAAGCACACATAAATGTGGTTTCCAAGTGCAGAGCTGCTACTGCACATTTCTTACTCAACCCAATGTAATTAAATTAATCAATATTAATCCCCGTGTTCTAAAATCCAAATTATTCACTTTAACATTAACTAATAAAATAAAAAATTTGCGGTCCTTAATTCAAATCCATACTTCTCATGTCTTTATTATTATGCTACTCCTACCCGAAGAGCGGGCGAAGCCTGGGAACGTTCTAATAAAGTGGAGCGTTCCTTCACCCCACCCCTTAAAAAAAGTGTGCCTCACCTCGCCCTGATTTTCACTTTCATATATTCATCTACGCTTTCGTTTCTTTATTTCCGGTTTAAAGCCAATCACATAATAATTATAACATCAGCTTTTGTGATACAATCCAGGAGATAAATCAGACAGGACAGTGACAGTCTGGACGAGACTCACATATACATTCCACAAATACCTCGTCTCGGTCCGTGATCAAATTGTTCTCTGTGAAACTGTCCCATTCTAGTCTTGGCGTATGTGATGAATGTGCCAGCAAAAATTCAAATGTCAATTTTGGAAACACTATCAAATTATTGGGTTAAGAGCAATTTACAGTTGTGGTCAATCACGAAAGAAATATCACTATCTTCTCCTTTTAAGGACAACTTACAGCCGAGCAACTCAGTACAGTGTCTGGCAATAGTGTCCAGATCCTGTCATCAACTCAGCCTTTTATTCCATGATTAATGAGATAATCCCAGCGGTGAAGAAGTGGCCGCGGGGTGAAGCTAACCCATCACCCCCATCTACCTAATTAACGCCATGGAGAAGAGTCCTACTTGAGAATAGTCCCTCAATACTACAGAAGTTAGTCACTATTTACAGGCACCAAACGTTCAGTATCGGGGTCGCAACAGGCAGCCCCTGCTCACCAGAAACCAGTTCAGAACCTCACATTATATTTCTTTAAGATATGTTTTAATATTAGCATTCCACCAACGCCTACATCTTGTAAAAGGCCTCTTCCATTCAACTATTCTGACTAAAATTTGACACTTAATCCATGTCTGTTAGACGACATATCCATCGCGTCCTCTTTAAACCCCCGACCCACATCTGGTGTAGTGCAAAATTTATGAAATTTCTGGCTATAAAACTTCCTTCATTCTCCAGTATGAACTAACATTAAAACTGCCACACAATATTAGTTACAATTTTTTTGACTACAAAATTTAATAAAAACAAAGTCTTCATATGGAAAGATTCATTAAAGTTTGCGACTTCTACCCCACTTCGTGTCCACATGATGCGCAAGCAACGTGTAACAAAGAAATCGCTATATTTGGTAGCCACGATAAAAGAACTGTTTGTTTCCCACCGTTTCATACTGTTCCTGTTATCACGTAACTCAATACACAGAAACTACTAAATTCTCATTCATTCTCACCCCCTCACCCTAGCTTTATTTATACCATAAATAAAGGAGACCGTGACACCCTTTGGGCACAGCGCAGTCTTGTACTTCCAGAAGGTCCGTCGGTCGCTCTGTACGCAACTCCTGTCGTCATTATTAACTACCTCGGCAAGAGCAAACCTCACGACGCCATACTTATTGAGACAGATGAGAAGCGTCGTGAGGTATATTTGTCTCACCTGGCTAGAAGCCAAACCAGCCCGGTGAAGCTCTCTTTAAATTGCTGGCAACACTCCTATCAAACTTTGATGTTTTGTTGAAAAAAGAAAAAGGCTCACATTCCGTAGCTAATCGCTCTAAACTTCAACTGTAAAGATGTTAATAGGCCAACATATACTCGATTTATCATACATCGAATAATGCTGCAGTGTAATAACATGATTGCTTGTTATTCCAGTATCAAAGCATAACTTATAAAGCACAGGAAGTTATTGTGTTTTGCCAGAAGCTTTTCTATGTATTTCATTCCATACATTAGGGTCCTTTATAATTTGACAGTCTTTCAGCTGGTCAAGAATTTTCCCCGCCATTACCATGTTCACAGACCCTGTTAGTAGTCCCTATTCTGAGTAAGATAAAACCATTCTTCCGTTAACATAAAGTAGTACTACGATATATCCTGCTACAGACGCCCAAAACGCACATGGGATCTCTCCACTTCAGGTTTTCGAAATAAATATTTTATGCACGCTTATTTCCTTTCATGAGTGCTACACGTCCAGCAAATAAAACTGTTCTGATTTTATCACGCCAGCGGTATTCCGTTTAGAGTCCAAAAATATGCAAAGTGTGCGATTTGCCATCCTCTTCAGTTGCATTACACATCCTTAATTATGAAACACGAAACTTGTTATTGAAAAAAGCTGTAATAAGTTCGTATAGATATTTATTTCCTAAATAATTAACAGCAGGCAGAAGTGATCACAACGCAAAATTCAAATAAGTAATTGGGTTATCTTTGAAATAAGATATTTGAAGCTTTGGCCGGGTTTGTGGTTGAGGTTTTTGTTCTTCTGCGATGTTACGCATTGTCAATAGGCAGACTGATCGTTCCCACCTTCAAGGGTCAAAAGGTAGGCTGTCCCACAACGTCGCTAACAAACTACCCATTGAGGGTGGGCAATATGCCGGAAGACCAACGACCTTATCTCTGTAAAAGTCTGAATCGCCCCAAGCACAAACATCAGTGTAACTGTCAGAGGCACCTTCCGTGCTCTCTGCAAACATATACGGTGTATAAAGTCCCCCCCCCCCTCCACGTCTTGGTATTCTGTTGGCAAACAGTTACGAACACGAGCAGAAGATGGCAGCATTACAATATATGCTTCATTCGGTTCTAGAGTAGCCACCTATTCTGAAAATGCCCTTTAGAGTGCCACATATTCGGACAACACTGCTGTTCTGTCCAGCTTGGCACCTTAGTACAAAATGCCCTTTAGAGTGCCACATATTCGGACAACACTGCTGTTCTGTCCAGCTTGGCACCTTAGTACATAATGCCCTTTAGAGTGCCACATATTCGGACAACACTGCTGTTCTGTCCAGCTTGGCACCTTAGTACAAAATGCCCTTTAGAGTGCCACATATTCGGACAACACTGCTGTTCTGTCCAGTACAAAAAAATAAATAGTCTTTCCAGAGCTGCCCGCCAGAATAATTCTCTACTCTTTTACGTTTGTTTTCAACTATTTCCAGCTTTAAGGTACTTTCAATACACTGGATCAACATCACTTTTAATCATAACGGACTTTTAGGAAAAGGGTGTAACAGGAACGGTGTGGAAGTACACGGATCTTTTAAAAACTTCACAGCTTACAGGCCTATAGGCTTCAGTAGTTTTATTGTTGCAGTATACTAGTACAGTTTACGTTTATAAAATAACAATAACGGGTACTTGCGATAAATACGCAAGCATAGTTGTCCCAGAACAAGGGCAGAGTTCGTAACAGCGCTATCGCCATCCGGGCGTTGCTTTTATTTTACCACTTCTAAATTTCACGAGGTCAGAAGGCAAAAGACTCAGAATAAGGTAATCGGTCTGTGGGTTACAGACAAGGCTTACCAGGCCTAATTGGGTAAGAAGAGGGAATGGCTTCAATGAAAGAGAGAGGTGAAAACGGATCGAAGATGTTCAGATGGTCGTACAATTACTCCTAATTTCCACGCTAAGTCTATGAAGCCTTACAAAGGAATACTGACCTTACGCTCAACATTAAGATATTCTATGCGTACCCTTAATGAGGGGGAGAAAGAGATGGAGTTCGGTAGGGTGCAGAGGGCTCTAAACGACAAAGAGAGAAGAGAACGTTTGAAGGAGATTACGTGAAATAATGTACAGTGAAAGACTTTGCTACAGCCTTCTACTTTCCCTTAATTGCCTCCTTAGGAGTGGATTATTAATTGCTTATACACAGTGTAGCCTGAGAGGCTATTATATTAAAGTTACCATAACAACTACAATTAGAACCATGAATTTGATTCATAAAATAGAACGCTAATCATTAGGAAACATGTTTTCAACATCTCAAAGATCCGCTACAAATGTTTACGAATACCGATGTTTCATGACGTAAGAACTGTGTGAAGAAACAAAGTTAGCACAAACATGATTAGAAAAGAAACCTATCGTAACTGTTTCCTTAACTTTAACGCCTAAAGTACGATTACATTCTACGTATGTTGAGGTATCTGTAAACAAGCAGCGGGCGGTTTTCTTTGACTTTGTTTACGACTTTCCACAAGATATGTAAACAAACTACAACAGTGTAACTGTTAAACTTTTGAAACCAGACACTCAACTAAATTCATAAAGTCATTTAAAAAATTCATATCACACCCCACAGAAAACATAATCCATTTCCATCATAAAGAGCAAATGGTTAGTACTGTGTAAATAAATAATCACTGTTTATTCTTACAATCAAAAGGAACACAGTAGGCAATGTGTGAGCAAAATTCAGAAAATTTTGGCAGTAATTGGGCGGTACACTGTGCTTTAATATGTAAATTTTGGAAGTGTGCTACATACTGCAAGCTGGTGACTTCAAAAGTACATGCGGGACTTCAAGAAACGGAATAACTAGTGATTTGCCAACTAATAAAATACAACCGCTTTGAATTTAAAAAAAAAAAGTTTACCATTCAAAGTGTTATTCAAGTTATAGCTGTCCCTCCACATGACATGAAGTCTTAGGAAGAAGCGGAGGTACAGATTCGCAAATAATGACTTTACACGTATCTTACATGACATTAGAAGTTTTTGGAAATTACACCTTTATTTCTAACAACTGTCTCGATGGAGTAGAGTCCTTATTGAGAATTTGCCATCTCTCAATCTACGCAACAATTTCACCTCATTTCTCAGAACCAGAAAGTTTAATACTGTAGTCACAACAGCCAGTCACTATTTTCCACCGTCGCCCAACACACCCTGCTTCTTTAAGATACATTTTAGTACTAGTATCATAGTCACATCTACGATTAGGTATCCAGGAATCCCACTTAATCTCTTCACATGTTCCGAAAAAAATTCCGTACGAATTCCTTAAGTCTCAAGCCCCCTAAATATCTCCACCATCTTATCTCCCTAGCACTGATACACCCGACAGATAGTATAAACTATTTATTATACTAAGTGTAAAGAAATGAGCCTTCAATCACAAAAAAAATGTTATTCTTTACCAGAGATTTAGTGTGTTTTACAACATGTTTCGGCCAACATGGCCATCTTCATGTAATACAAAGGTGTACGGAATACATGGAAGGAAATTATCAAAGTAATGTATTTTTAAAAAATGTAATCTAATTTTACAGAAAATTTAGTAATAAGTAAGGTTATGTTATTGAAATAAATCATGCGTGGGAGCTATAGCGAAGATGTAACACCATACAGCCGTAATAACTCCTGATCATGACTTATTTTTACACATTATAACCGTACGAATTACTACATTTTACGTAACATGAGATCTTATTTCTTTTTATAAGACTTTATGTTTATAATTTCCTCCCAAGTATTCCGTACAAAGTTGCGTTCCCTGAAGGTGGCCCGGTTGGCCGAACGTGATGCAAAACACAAAAAATCTCCGAAAAAGTAAAAACGTTTGTTGTGATTGACGGTTAATTTCCTATCACTTTGTTAATTACCAAAAGGCGATGTTCAAAAAAAGGTTCATATTATACATTTGTATCTTTCTTCCTCTAACTTCCTCTCATTGAGGTCAGAATATTCCTTTAAACATCCCATTACCACACATTCTGAAATATATTCTTCTCTTACGGTACTACATGGGAAGAGAAGTTTCTGCTCTACTAAGAAACATACTCAGAACTTACAAGCCGTAATTCCTTTGCGAATGTAATTACGATTAATTATCGTATTTTCGCCTATTGATGTAGGCTATATGCGTGTGATACTTGATCTCTCACATTAAAGGTAGGAACGTAAGCTGAGAGTGTTTCAGAAGAGTGTTCTGAGAAAGATATTAGGACCTAAAAAAGAGGAAAAATCGGGAGGACTGAGACACTTGCAAGAAGGAGGTTCACGATTTGTACTCTTCACCAGCCTTACTAGGGTAGTCAGATGAAGTAGGAAGAAATGAGAGGAAAATGTGGCATGTGCGGGAGAGACGACGGATACATACTGAGTTTTGGTAGTAAACCTGAAAGAATTAGACCACTTGGAAGACCAATAGGCATGTGGGAGATTACTGAACTGTATCTTAAACGCATACGACGGGATGGCATGGATTCTATTTACCTTGCTCAGGACAGACACAATAGCGAATTTCCTGATTCAAGAAAATGCGGCTACTCAAGAACGACTCAGCTACACGGGGCTGGTTAGTTGGGCCTACTATCGTTCCAGAATGTTCCAACTTTTGTATTTCACCTGCGAGCACTGCCAGAACTGAAGTTGCCCCTGTTAGATTAAGCACCTGAGACACACGTATCAGTGAAATTACAGCTCCAAGGATTCTTCACTGCGATAGTAGCTTGAGGTGAGTGGTCAGCTTCCCGCCCCAGCCGTTTTATCCCTCTCCCGAAGTAGCCGTCGTATCCAGTGAACAGGGGGCGCCCCAGACATGACGTGCGCGCATTGGAGAATAGAAAAATATCATACATTCGCTCGGAATCGAATCCCAAGCCCGCAATCGTCCGCGTGGCAATCTAATTACCATACTGACTGCCGTGTCCCATCTCTTTCTCTCCCGACTTCAATGAAGCAGAACTGAAGTCATAAGCGCGGACAACTATGGATATGACCCATGACATTCTGCAGCAGCTAAACAAGTTTGTGCAAAAACTGGACTGCAGAAGTGTTACGTTGCGGTTATTAAATAATTCTGACCCTGTGCTCCTACATCAATCAACAGTATCTACACTTTTGCTGCCTTTCAACAACGCTGTCTACCAGAAGGTGACGATACAGCATCAAATGGAAGTAAGTTTAGTGAACAGCGACTTCGAAAGGCAATGGAAGGAAGTGCTGGTAGCGCACTTGTTTCCTTATTCCGACATTAATGTGGAGAGAATGAAAAAGAACATGAAAACGCTGTCAGCGCAACTGGTCCGCAGGTAGAGACTTAAACCCGGGACCTTACGAATACGAATTAGAGTGCTTCTTTGGAGCTGGTCAGATATAAAACAAACTACATGTTTGTTATAAAAAGGTAGAAGTTTCAACCTGATCTGTATAAATCACAGGTCGCAATACTGACTTAACATCAAACTGTAAGTCAGACAAACTCCTCAAGAAGCCACCAGCCTACACAAACATCAAAGGAACTCTACGTTCAAGACTGCGTTATTTTTTTCTGGCACATTAAAAATAGAAATCACTTGGCTCTCTATTAGTTAGATCTCTGCTTGTGTAAGTGCTCATGGTTCCGTCTCATCAAAGCAAACAAGCGTGTCGAATACTCAAAGTTGAACTCTCAGTCTTCCAGCATGCCTAATCGCAAACTCCACTGCACAAAACATCAGCGATTTGAAGTTCCTCACATCCAACAATATTAAGATCACGGTCTTCCGGGATGTGTTGCCATGCACTCTGGCCAACAGGAATCCATGTTGAGGAACTATATACTGCCCCCATAGTGGCTTCTGCCACTCTGAGGGTGCAGTCAGCAGGTTCCGCAAAAAGTTGCTACTTGTCTACAGAAACACAGGATGATACAAATTATAAGACGACTATCACAAAATACCTGTCTCGGCTTTAATTACAGAGCTTCGGGGGAAGCAGAATATAACCGTTACAATTTAAAGTGGACCTCATTATTTTCCTGATAAGAAAAGGAAGCATGCTTACAGGCCTATTTAGGTAGCGACATGCAAACATCTTCCTCCTATTTAAGCTGTTTGAATGTTGATTTGGAATTTTAAACATTGGACAATATAAGCTACATGCACAACCTGCTTTATCATCATCATAATCATCATCATGAAAAGAAGATAATGAAACCCTCAATTCTGCCAACATTGTGTATTTATAGGCTTTCTACGATTATCACAGCAAGCAGAGAATATTCCCTTAAACAGCATTAACCGTTCGGTCTTTATACTACCGTAGTAATACATACAGGGTTCCCTGTGAAGTGGGAACTGAATTTTTATTCACTGTGAAGTTCAGGCTTCAGAGGGTTACTGATGATCTCTGAGCTTTAAAGGTAACCTGGAATGACCGGCAGTAAGGACTGTCTGTATTTGCCGCTACGAGCAGACATAATCAGAATGGCCGCCTTCACAAATGTAGGTGACAAGTGTCGTGAATCTCGTTGACATGAAGAGTCTGCCTCAACACACCGTCATTCTTCATGGGAATTCTATCACATCCCCCAGATTACTAGACCCTGGGAGGCTCCGTCTGTAAAAGGCACAGCAAATGTTCCTGTCGTGTTGTCACGTGATTTAGGTTGCAACATCCTGCAGCTCAGTCCGTACATTCGGTAGGCTGCGGACTGCAAGACTGGGTTAAATTCACGAAAGTGCTAACAGATTTTTCTCTTCTCCGAAGCGTCTATAAAGCACCGGAACCAACCGAGGCTTCCAGCCAACAGGTGCCTGTTGGTTCTTTCTCCACGCTTAAGTCGATCGGGGCGCAAAGCTGACGATTAACCTGGATGTAAAGCATGAATTTACAGGCCACCTTTATTCTCCCATACTGTTCAGGTACATGAGCTTAACTCTGAAATGGTTTCAAGTTAACCTTTATTTCTAAGTGGCTGCTGCAGCACTATGATGTCAATTAAATCTATCAGCGGTTTTTCAAATTAATGAAATGCACCTGGTCTAACGACAAACTAAGCAAACTTCTGAATTGAAGATAACGGTGTGATCATGTGCTACTTTGCATCATTTCATGGCGACGTGTATTCCGATAACTAAACGTCTCAGGACATAAGGTTGTAGCCTATAACACTGTCGACTTACTTGTTAAAAATAAATCCCTCTTTGAAGAACTGTGAACGAGCTTCTTTTAACTATATACAAGGGCTGTACCGTCCTTGGGACGTGGGTAACATTCTACAGTACTACATGACATGAACCCCCAGAAGACGGTCGGTTATCTTCAGGGTCACCATGGCTCATCTCCACGTATCCCAACTCCGTATTGTTTTCACAACAAAGGCATAAGAATTCAAGAAAATGCCACGAACGAAATCACTGCACATGCTGGAACTACTTTACAAAAGTCATTCCTCAAATGTACACGCAGGCATAATTACTTACGAACAACAGCTTCTCATTGTACAGGTTTTGTAATGGCACGACAACCCTCAAACCGCTAGGGCCTTCTCATTGCCGAGGCTTCACGATCAAACTCATTTAGACACACCATATTCGGTAGGACTCCTCTGGACGAGTGATCAGCCCGACGTAGACACTTCAACCTAACAACACACAACACTCACAACAGACAAACAGCCATGCCCCGGCGGTATTCAAACCCGCAGTCCTAGCAAGCGAGGGGCCGCACACCCACGCCTTAGACCGCGCAGCCACCGGGATAGGCTCAGTGCACAATTAAGGGAAGAAAAATTAAGTCTTCAAGTTTTAGGTAAGGTATCTGTTTTTACAATCAGCAGCAATGGCTAACCTTCAGAAGAAGTGAAATTTGTCACTGTGCGCGCCGCGTATCACGCCATTCATTCTTAACCCAGACTGTAGATCGAGAACAGTAATCAGCTTCACGTCCCGATCGCTTTACCACCGAGGAAGTAATCGCTTTAGCCCTTTGAATAGAAGGCTGGGTTAACCCCACAGCCATTGTGTAAAAATTCGGTCATCCAGCCCCTAGTCTAGTCGCTACACCGGCTGAACCTCTAGTGATCCATAACTTGAACGCGCGGCATAATAAGGTTTCATCAAAAGTAAACCGCATTGATTAAAGAACAGAAAGTTGGACAGCAGACCTAAGAACCAAGGTTACTAAGTAAATGCGGAATGCCGTGCTTTAGTGTCACGATTTTAGAAGGACTCAGGAATTTTTGTACTTAAAGCGTGAGATCTTGCTTGCCGTCGGGAGCCCAAAATCTACGTAACACAAAACAACTCAGTTGCCTCCTTACCGGAAGCAAGTTCACTGCAAGCGGCCACACAGTGACATTCTCGTGCATTCAACGGCTACCAAGCAACGAATCGGCGATGGACATTAATTAATTAATTTATGCTTTATGAAAATATGAGTATAAAAGTAGTTTCACCTAGCAATAAGGCTGCTAGACAAAGCGGGACACTGTACAAATTTCAGAAGCTGAAGGACTGCACGATGAATTATATCTACGGGCTAATACTCTATGTGATGTATACTATTCATTTGTCAACTTGTTACCTTTTTTCTGCTTTCCTGGACGCTGTTAATGGAAGGTAATAATCACTGTACATAAAAAGAAAATCTACTAATTGTTGAACCTAGTACCATTTCCCCTAAACAAATCATGAGATATACCGTCTAGTGGCTGTAGGTTCAAATCCGTAACTGACAACGGCTACAATATTGGCGGGTTTTCATATTCGTTCCTCAGTCCCTCCAGGCAGATGCGGAGATAGGACCTCGAATTACGCCAAGAACACTCTCTTCCACACCGTTTAAAATTAATTATTCACCAATCACCCTGTTATGAAGTGCTATACAGTCTAATCCGAGCTGCTGTCAGTGTCGTAAAATAAACCGCAAATTGTGATATTAAACCATAAAACCAGATCACACTTAAATATCTTTCTCCTTTATACTAACGTATCTGCAGTGGCAACAAAGGAACCGTACATTCTCAGATTCGTTGTCACTGCGTATTCAGACTTAGCCATCCGATTAGGCAGAAATGAAGACCAAGTGCAGGGAGGGATAAATCTACTTTGGAGTCGAGCTACACGCTACACGCTACACCGTTAGATAGCCTGCCTGCGCACGCGCCCACAGTATGATGTCACTCGGAGTGATGTCAAACATCTGCACAGCGGACCACGAATTATCAGCCGGTGCAGAGAAAGCTCCTTTATGTCACCAAAACATAAGTAAACATTTGAGGAAGGTACTTAACCATAACCTGAAAGGAACAGACTGCTTTTGAGATAAAAAAGAACGATGGGAGTGGGGTGGGGGCTAATATTAAAACGGAACTTAACAGCTATAAGCTCTAATAAGATAAAATAAGTAGATGACATTTTATAAATTGTTTACAGGTCTATTTATCCTTTGCGGCTGTAAGTAATGGGTTATAATTCAACATCAAGTTACAATTTTTTACTTGGCACAGAAGCGTTTCTTGTTTTCAAACGGTCTCTATTGTTTGGGGGAAATAATCACTGTTTCTTGTAAGAATACGAAACACATCAACATAACACATCGCCAAATGAAAAGTTCTGAATATTACAGCGCCTGGTACACATAACAGCCACAGTAAGTGCTCGATATAAAGGCAAACAAGTTGTCTGTGTGCACAGTAAGAAGCTATACAGTTGGAGCCGAGTGGTCAGCTTCCCGTCCCGGCAGCCTCACTCCAACGGAAAGACACCTCCCCACCCCGATACAAATTAAATGAGTTAGGTGGGGGCCGGTATGAGAGCAAAGAAATAAGTCATACCCAAGCCCGGAAAATGTAGTGTGCTTGTTTAGTGCGTGACATGGTAAATGACATACTTCCACGCCCTCTCTTTCATTCTTCACCCTAACCACTTATAACTTCAATACGCGACGAACAGAACAAAACCATATAACAAAGTAATACTGAAAAAGGCTGTTTCGGAACAAACTCACCGTTCGCCGCCCGCGTGTAAAACTGAACCCGTTTTCACAGTAACTTCCTTCGAACAGTCGGCAACACAACGTATTGATATCCGGTGCAAAAAAAAAAGTAACGACAGTAATAATACATGACCGTGAAAATGTACACGTTAAGAGCCGGGTCATTACCAGCAAATTAAGAAAGGTACTCGCAGCGTACAGTTCTGTCTCCTTCTCCTTGTAACTGCCTCTACATTTAAAATTCATCGGTGCCAAATTTTGAAGTCTTATATGCAGCAATACAGGGGAGAAGAAGTGGGCAAGCACATGGTTAATCAGATATTCTGAAGTCTTTCATTTCTGTTTCAGTGCCTCCAAACCGTAAGACTTACTGCAGTGTTTTGGACGCCATATACGCTTCTAACTTCTCTTAACTTCTGTAAGAAATATTTTTCGGTCCGGCAAACAAGTAGCTACCTACGTTCGACAGGCCAGAATAAATACATTTAAATATTCGCGTCAAATATACCTTACTGCTGTCTGATTTTAACCAAAGTGCAATGTGTCGACAAGTCTCAGTAAATTCCCGCAATATAAAATTCCACCAACATTCCTTCAGGAGTTCTCACGACGGGGACGGACGGACAGACAGACATGCTAAAGATAACAGGCGCATTATTTCACCTTTTCGTTGTGAAGTCGCTGAAAATGTGTTTTGACAATAACGTTCTGGAACAAGTCAGAACACTATGAATTATAAACATTGAACCAAACACTACAAATTTTCGTATACAAGTACTGACAAAATTTGATTTATGCACATAAACTTTCCGACCTGTTTCAGGTGACCTCGACGACCTTCAGGAAAATTATAAGTGAAGTGGAAAATTACTGGCGTCTAATTATATAGATAGCATGCTTGAGTCAAAATAAAATACAGTATAACTCCACTTATCTGGAATAATTAGGACAGCGAGCCATTGCGATACGTAGGAAAATCTGGATTACTGAATCTTTCTTTGAAGTAGGCCACATTGGCAGTTTGAGGTTCGGCTGTTACTATTCACAGTGTGTACCTGTGTCTAAACCTTTCGACCAAGACTGATTTGAAGTTCTAGAAGCCATAACACTGTACTGTACTTGATCCGGTAACAGCTAATTTCCAGGCAAGTTAGTTTGGTAGACTTCTCGATATATCTACCCGAAGGGCCAAGCCGATCCGGATAACCAGCGTCCGGATAACTGGAGTTTTATTGTATAGTAATACATAAATTGCCACTAAAAGATAAAAACATACAAACATTACTGTTAAAAGACAAATACATACAAGAACACAGGAACGACATAGTGGAACAAATAGTGGTAAATAACAACATCACAACCAGCACAGGGCAGACAACGACCAGATCAACACAGCACAACATAACCTACACTATCACTACATGCTGCCACAACACTGTTCACATCACAACGTAAACAAGAAGAACCCAATAACTTCATATATAGGCACTCCAACTCCCTGATG
>Ga0131853_10007709_pt1 | contig 19521 bp, 15 predicted proteins | sample TergutLab28metaG_FD_92764 | JGI IMG/M metagenome (GOLD analysis project Ga0131853, IMG submission 92764) | Labiotermes labralis P1 segment gut microbial communities from Petit-Saut dam, French Guiana - Lab288 P1 (version 2) (version 2) | ecosystem: Host-associated > Arthropoda: Insects >... | reverse complement strand
CCGTTCCAGACCCACTACTACTCAGAAAATCTGGTAGCGCCGGGGATCGAACCCGGGACCTCTGTATCTGTAGCCAGAAACTCTGACCACTAGACCACAGAGGCGGTCACATTTCATTGACGGCAAGTTAAATTTGTCGTCCTGTATACTAATTATAATTGCTTAATATTAAAAAACTTGAAGCCGGTCACACTCATTAAACCTACATTACACCGTCTCACATCACTACACTGTGTGCTACAGTTTCCTGCTAACACTTGCACTGTACGCCAATGCTACCTTCTCCCAGGCGGCCATGAAAAAATCTTGAAATACAGTTTTATAAAGCCACCTGCTATCCATGGAATAAACGACAGAACAAGCTACTGAAATGAAATTACATAAAATACATAGGGAGAAACATAACCAGACACGGTACAGAAATCTATACAGGGACAGTAACTTTCAGCTGAGACGTCATCTGGCGTAACTAACGGCTGCGCTCTTCTCACGTAGCAGCACTGTTCAATTGGCTCAATAACTTCGCCCAGAGGATAATGGCGTCATGTGTCCACCCCATCTCATTTAAATATCATCTCAAAATTCGGCTCCTACCTTCAACACAACATGCTGCACTGTACCCACTGCTCAGGAAACCGTCTTTGACGGCAAGGGTTCAAGTTTTCAAAACGGTGACTAATGAACCTTGCCGTTCACGCTCAAACACTGTATGCTACACCGACGTTTCAGACGAACCTGTTGCGTCCATTAGCACGACGTCCTTATAAAGGAAGCAGCACGTCTCTATCAAACTACACGTTGTCACATTCCAGAAGACAGCAAACAATCTTTGGTCCTTGCTTATTCTCCAGCTAGCCCTGATTAACAACTCTGGTTGTTAAGTAAATTTGTGAATCGAAGATTAATGATAAATTGGAAGAGAGCAACTGTGGTATTATTTGAGACACTATCATGGGTAAAAAGTTAATTACCATCCAATGGCACTTATCCGTACATGGGCAACTACAGCTACATGTTTTGGCTATTATTTACAGTCAGCTTCAGGGAGCATTAATTCATACTAAAAGACACACACAGCATTAGCACATAGCTTTGTCAGTTGTAAATGGTGAAATGCACAATACCAGTATACCATTGCAACAGCAATCTATATTGTTGGTTGGCAATATTCAAGTTATGTGAAAATTATTACAATACAGGATTTACCGGCAGTAGCATAGGTACAGCGCGAAAAAACATCATTCAATACGGGCGGCCTCCGGTCGAAACTAACATGCGACGTGTCGAATACTCGACAGGAGTGCCAACCACTCCACCCCGAATTTCCGTACATTCCACTTACCAGTGGCGCAGCTACGTTCTTTGCTGCCCGGAACAAGTAATCACAAACGGCGCCCCTAACAGGAACTATAAACGTTAAGACAATCACACTCATTTATTGCATTTTGTTATATTCGGTTCAGTTATTTAAAATTTTTTCAGTGCATAAAATTAAATTCTCATTTAAAATATTAATTTTGCCGCCCAGTTTGCTGCCCCTTGAATTTTGTTACTCAGGGTGGCCTCACCATTCGACTCCCCCCACGCTACGCCCCTGACGTATACGATATTTTATTTCCAGATTAACAATTTCGGTGCCTTGCGTCATGGATAGGTTCATATTCGATCCAAAAAGAAAAGACACGCACACGCAAAGACGCCCACAGAGTGTTTCAGATACGGAACTTTTGCATACATGACTGCCGAAACCGGTAACTGTTAATTCGGACAGCCAATATAAACGGCCTTTTGTATAAAACTCCGTTCCAAAGCCACACGCAAAGCCTGACAACCAACTTCTTTTAAATTATTTGACTGAGGTGTCTCTGTGTCAGTGCGGAACCGCGGATTCTAATGGCTCCCACAAGGGACAGAAAGAATATTGTGCATAGGTGGAAAGATAAAGACAGAGGAAAACCAAGGTGTTCTGAAAAAAACTTATTGTCACTTCGTCCACCACAAATTCCATCGTGCCGGAACACAATCAAGGTCTCGGCGGTGAGAAGCCGGCGACTGACCACCTGGGCCATTGCTCGTCCCTTACTACCAACATCACTCACACGTAGCGCCCTGATTATCACAAAGAAAATCCCGAGACCGAGTCATGGCTGTGTAGCCATTATAACCAGTTCCAAGTAGCATGAAGTTCGGTTAGGTGAGATCGTACATCAGCATGACGAGAAAACTTCGATTCGCCAGACGCCTTACAGTCTACATAAAGTGCAAGGAAATGTCTTTATTCACTCCGCAAGAATGGATTCTGACTGTATTTGCTATATATGATAGGGCGGAAAGGCTAACAGACCTTTCAGTCCATTGGAAAGCAAGAGTCGATCAACTACCCGTATGTTCATCCAAGTGTTTACAACAGTCCGTCATTAGACCCCATCCTGCAATACACGAATCCAGACCACACACTTGCCACTACTTAAGATCCCTTTTAATATCATCTTCCCATCAACACCTAGGTCTTCCAAGAAGTGTCCTCGCTTCATCTTTTCCGAAATGCCCCTGCTAGAAACAGGGCGCAGTTTCTTTAATTTCAATTTATAAGGCCTTCCTTCTGATATGCATAACGTTTTGACTTCAATCAATTAACCTACGACCAGATGTACGATGGCACCTCCGAAATAGAACTGTAAAGACAGCCGGGGACTATTTTAAGGTACTATTTTACAACTGTATTTTCTGAGTGTCCAAGGGAAGACACGGACTTCAGCGAGATAGGCTGTACGGGTACCATCAGCCACTGATAACAGTGAGGAACCACCCCGCACAATTGGAACACAGTCAACTGCCACTGAACACTACCCTCACGGAAGTTCAGTTTGCATCCTCATAACATATTTCCTCCAAACCTTTTAAATATTATCATCCCACAAACTTCTCGACAAAATGTTGTCACTTTGTACAAGATTCTAGAAGGCAATTCTCTATGCAGCAATGCTTTACTGAATACTCTAACAACAGAAGATGGAACCTAGTCTCCAGGTCCGGTGATTAACACGCCTGCTTCTTGAGCGGTCCTAGGCCCGTAGATCGGCCCGGAGATAAACTAACCTGACTGATGCTGTCCGCACTTTACCCAGCAGAAGGAGCTCGTTGTGCTTAACGGTACAGTCAGTTCCTAAGTCTGCACTGCATCGAGGGTAGAAGAATGACATAGGCGTGGGAGCGTCGAACCTTACTGGAATGGTAGACAGGCGAAGACCTAAGTACTCGGAAAAAACCTGTCACACTGCTACTCTGTTCACTAAAAATCCCACATGGACTGGCCTCGAATCGAGCCTGGGTCGCCACTAACCGCCTGAGCCACGAGACGACTTGTACGTCGGTACCTCCCGGCAAATATTGAGATAATTACCAAAAACAGATCACGACCTCCACCTTCTGCTTTCCTCCCAATTCATAATTCAAACACTCAGCCCACTATTCGAAGCTAAATAACGTAGGACACCTGAACAAGAGTTGTTAAATAACACAAGAATCTTTAACTGTGAATATGGAGTCATTATGGACCTCCGAAACGTCGACAGTCATGCACAAGACTACAAACTGTGTCACAAAACAACCCTGAAGGCCACGCATGACAGTTACCAGTTGCTAAAAACAACATAAGCTCCCTTCCTGCAAACTCACTTCGCGTCGGTCTGCAAGTGCTGCGCACCAACCGATTGGGGCATAGGGCAGCAACCGGCCACCTGTTGCAGGCACTGGCCACGCTCCTGTCGTCTTACTGCAGTGCACGGTGTCATATATGACTAATAATTGCATTATGAATTAAAATCTAAGTACATCCGGAATACTTTAAGAAACAAGTCTTACATCATACAGGAAGGAAGAGATTACTTAAGTTGACAATCCTCTTGACCTGTAAGGAGATTAGCCTCCAGATTCCGGATGTGCTTCAGTTAATAACTGTCCGTTTCAGGGGGTGGATAACAAGTGTGGAGCCATAACGTCCACATGATGTATGAGACCAAATGTAAAACTCGATTAATAATTAAGTTTTCGACCAATAGCTTCACACGGCCACACCCAGACTGTTGTATACTTTTCCACACACCTTTTAACCCCCATATAAAGTAATGTTATTTTATCACGACGGGGGACACACATTGTTCAACTCTCGTCTACAGTGATTCTGGAATCGTTGCTGTAACACCGCACTATATATATATATATATATATATATATATACACACACATAGTTAACCTCTAGAAGTTGGACTTGAAAATTATTTTTTAAGTGTCCAAACGGATCCATCTACAAGACAACCGCTCGGTCTTCAACAAGATCCTACATCCAGCTCCCTGGGATACAACACGCCGTCCCAATTATGGTGTCAGAAGTTGGGGTTCAGACACAGTCTACTGAAAGGTTTAAACACAGCTTATTCTACGTCTCAAGATTCACTCATCATCGGCATTACTAGAGGTTGCCTAGCGACTGCCGCAGTGTGAAGGGACTGACCTGCACTGTAACGCAACCACGTTGCCCGCTGTACGATACTTTGCTACAGCTACTCGAGCTCTGGCCGAAGATTGATTAACTACAAGGCAACACCACTTACAATCACCCAGTCGTCGAGACGAGAATATTTTAGAGGCAACTGAAGAGCCTTACTGAGAAGAAGAAGACTACACTAACCGTTCGAGGTACCAGACTACCATACAACCAGACCACTCCTGAACAGCGAAGTTGCAACAGAATCCTGCATCTCGATATCTCTTACAAGCCGTAAACCGCCACAATTCTCCTGGGACTTTTCGGGGCGCCCCCCCCCCCCCCCGTGTTCCGCCACAGACCCGAAGACATCGATGGCAAGTTGCACTCGAAAACAAACCCATTGGAAAGTCAGCTAACAATTTAAACAATTGTTTTTTAAATTAGTACAGTTTAAAGCCATAGCTTGGAGAATCAGGGAGGTTTCCTCGGGGACGACGACATCTTTCAAAATAATGTTGAGTATCAGGAAGGTTTTCCTTTAGGACGACGACATCGCCTGAACGCCTCGATAAAAACGAGGACTGTGGACTGAGTCCTGATACGTAGCCGGGCCTAGTCTACAAATCAGAAAGGTTTTCCCTCTGGGATGACGACATCGCCCAAATACCTACAAGAATACTGTAGGACAAGGGCTGAGTTCTTTTTTAGCTGGACCAAATAATTGTAAACACTGTGAGGTACACTCGAGGTTGGGTATCAGTGAATACCGATCCACAGCCGGATTTGGTTTGATATCTGAAAGTGTTTCCCTCTGTGACTACGACATCGCCCAAATACCTACGAGAATACTGTATACAAGGGTTGAGTTCAGATACGACCAAATCAAGTGCACTAAAGTAGCTGGTTCACAGCTAAATAAATAAATAATAGTTGTGATTGACTAACTCTAAAGGTAACATGGAAGTGGACAATAGTAGTGACTCGTCTGAGGATACTACACAGAATTTTAGAAAAGGAGAGGCCGGGAAATTGATTGCCCACCCCTTCGACGGCGATAAAAGGAAATTAAAGGAATTTATTGAGAACGTGGATGTGGTATTTGAATTAGTGGACCCCAGCAAAGAAGACGTTCTCCTGAAATTCGTAAAGGCTAAAATAACCGGAGAAGCCCGATCTAAACTAATGGTTATAAACCTAAAGCACAGTTGGGAATTAGTAAAGGCAATATTAGAAGAAAGTTACGCAACTAGGTGTGCGTTAGATTACTGTGTTTGTAAGATGCTCAGTGCCAGAGAGGGCAAGAATGAGAGCATAGCTTCGTGGGGAAACAAAATAGATGAGTTACAAAGAGACCTTAGGGAAGCTGCTAGACGGGTTTGTAGACCTGAGGAAATATTAGGAGCAATAGGCCTAATTAGCCATCTAGGAAATGCATGCTTCATACAAGTCTTATACAATGAACGTACTCAAAACTATCATTCGGAGTAGAGGAGAGTCCATCCTCCCGTCTCAGGCAATTGAGATCTCGCTGGAAGACGAAAGGGCTATTCTCTCAGCGAGAGAATAGCGCTTTCGCCAATGGGCCCTCCTTAAGGTGTAACAAGTGTGATAAGTTGGGCCATACGGCCAATAGATGCTCTAGTTCAGAGAGATTCCCCGTCCCCAATGTAAAGGCAGTTTTGAGTTGTTTTAATTGCGGTCGTGAGGCTCACGTCGCGAAGGAATGTCGGCGGAAATCGACCTATAAAGGCAGTGTCGGTACAGACACCGACAATATGTTTGGGAGTATCGGTAGAGACACTCGGTATAGAGGCGGTGTCGGTAGAGGCACTGACAATATATTTGGGAGTTGCGGGAGAGACACTCAGTATAGAGGCGGTGTCGGTAGAGGCACTGACAATATGTTTGGGAGTGTCGGGAGAGACAGTCAGTGTAGAGGCGGTGTCGGTACAGACACTGACAATATGTTTGGGAGTGTCGGGAGAGACGCTCAGTGTATAGGCTGTGTCGGTACAGACACTGACAATATGTTTGGGAGTGTCGGGAGAGACACTCAGTGTAGAGGCTGTGTCGGTACAGACACTGACATATGTTTGTGAGTGTCGGGAGAGACACTCAGTGTAGAGGCGGTGTTGGTAGAGACACCGATAATTTAAGTAAAGTCCAGGGCAAGGGCTGGATCAGGCATGGAAACGACAGAAAGGAGTTGTCGAGCAACCCGACAACCGCCTGCCGGAACAAGTAAACGGTTGTTCACAATTCACGATTAATGAGTGTGAAATTAGATACCGTGATAGTGAGATTCGATCTGAGTAAGACAGAGAAATTAAATTTCTTAATAGACACAGAAGCAGAAATTTCGATCATAAGTGGTACCAGCTGGAGACGAGGGTTTAACTATGAGCCTACCCAAGGAATTAATGTGACAGGATTATCCAATGCACTTCTGAAAACAGAGGGAACAATAATATTGAAATTATTCACGCCGACACATGAAACTACACACTTGTTTCACATTATAGGAGACAGTTTTGACTGTCGATATGGTGGAATTTTAGGTCAAGATTTTTGGAAAGGCAAGAGAGTCACCCTTGATTATTGTAGCCGTACAATTATCATGGGCGAAGTAACGATGAATTTTGATAACAACACAGACAGGATAACGGGCAAAACCCACAAACTAAACGTAAAATCCATAACCGAATGCATTGTACAACTACATAATAAATCTAAAAAGCTCGGAATAATAACCAAGAAAGAAATAATACTTTGGGTGTATTTAGCAGAAACACTAACCAAGGAAGTTGATGGATATTGTGTGACAAGTATTGTAAATAAACTAGGAGAAGACATTACAATTGATTGCCCCTTTGTTGAATTGGAAGAAACAGAAAATGATTGTGATGACGCTGTTTTAATATTTTCAAATTCAGTAGTCGAGAATGGCAACAAATTATCTAAATTATGCAAAGAGTTATAGAACAAATCATTTAAATGCTAAAGAGAGGGTATCACTCATCAAAATTTGTGAAGAATATTAAGACGTGATTTACTTACCGGGAGACAAACTGACTTTTACTACAGCAGGAGAAGGTACTATTCCCACTCCAACAACAGACCCAACACGAGGAATAAATACCAAGCCTTATAGCATCCCTGAGGTGTACAGAGAGGAAGTCCAAAAACAAACAGAGCAAATGTTACGTGACGGAATCATAGAGCCTAGTACTAACTCTTGGAATTCACCAATTTTGGTGATCCCTAAGAAGGCAGATGCATCAGTTAGAAAGAAATGGAAGATTGTTGTAGATTTCCGAAAACTTAATGATGTCACAATTGGTGATAGTTTCCCTTTACCTGACACATCAGAAATTTTTGATGCATTAGGCAAATCCAAATATTGCATTATGAATTAAAATCTAAGTACATCCAGAATACTTTAACAACCAAATCTTGCATCATACAGGAAGGAAGAGATTACTTAAATTGACAATCCTCTTGACCTGTAAGGAGATTAGCCTCCAGATTCCGGATGTGCTGCAGTTAATAACTGTCCGTTTCAGGGGGTGGATAACAAGTGTGGAGCCATAACGTCAACATGACGTGTGAGACCAAACATAAAACTCGATTAATAATTAAGTTTTCGACCAATAGCTTCACACGGCCACACCCAGACTGCTGTACACTTTTCCACACGACACTTTTTAACCCCAGTATAATGTAATGTAACTGTATCACGACGGGGATACACATTGTTCGGCTCTCGTCTACAGTGACTATGGAATCGTTACTGTAACACCGCACTATATATATATATATATATATATATATGTGTGTGTGTGTGTGTGTGTGTGTGTGTCTATCTATCCATCCATCCATCTATCTATCTTTCTATCTGTCTATCTATCTATCTACCTACCTATATATATATATACAGTCAAGCTCTAGAAGCTGGATTTGAAAATTATTTCTTAAGTGCCCTAACGGATCCATCTACAGGACAACCTCTCGGTCTTCAACAAGATCCTACCTCCAGCTCCCTGGGATACAACAACGGGAATTGACTCTCGAGAGGACGTTTCGGCAGGGCGTGGGGGAACTGATCTCCCATTCTCATGTCCTTACTGGGAAGAGGTTAGAGAATGTCCGAAATTACACCCTTTACGCCTGGAAATTTAAAAAGTTGGTAAGGCTACGGTCTTCTCTGCCGCCGTACATTCTGATAGACAAGTAAAAAAAAGTTCAGAGGAATATCCAGCCTCCACCTGAGCGGTTCTACGAAACTACTAGACGTCACATCAAAGGTGGCAATAAACTTAATAATCAGAGCCGTGCGATCTCAGACCACACCACCAGAAGTGTTCAAACACAACAGTGGTACTCACATTATTGCACAGTACACTGTGTTCTTGTAGAGAAATCTGAAACGCAACAGATATGTGCCGTTAAGAGACCTGGCAACGGGAATTAAAACAGAAATCATCATCCCGTTTCCAGGAAAGCTACTTAAGACACGTCAGGTCAGGCAAGAAGGGATGGGGCAGTTCGGTATAATTACAGTTGCCATGGAAACATCAGCCGCCTATGTTTCGCAGCACGACTTGAATCAATCCCCTGCTACGGTAATGACGGAACAGCACCTTCTACTGCACACAATTAGTGCAGCGACCTGTGTCAGTGGCGTAACCACCTCTTGAACTCTAGAGGTACCTGTGTCAGTGGTGTACACACAATCCCTTTACTGCACGCAAAATTCGTACAGCGAAATGTGTCAATTTCATGCACATAACCCTCAAAATCCACAAACTTCGTACCGGGACGTATAAGAGGCGTGAACACAATCACTTGTACTGGGTACAAATCGAGTAGCGACACATTGCACTCCCTCACGATGACTCAGCAATTAGGCACTTTTTAAGAGCCAGTATCAGTACTAATATCGCAAGTGATGACACGGAAGCTCCATGCAATGGCCGCTATTCAAAACGTCGAAAATCATTTCTCATTAATTTGAAGCATCAGAAGCCTTAACCAAACCGTTTACAGCATTTTTGCAAAAGTTGTCCATCTGCACGCTATGAAGGCACATGGGAAATTGAGGTATAGCCCCACACATTTTAACCTCGGTTCTAGATGGAGGTGAGCGGTGAACTTCGTGATCCGGCCGCTGTACGCCCGGTGAACGAGCCCCCGATACCCGTTGAATCTCAGGCTGAATGGACCCCTGAGGCAGTCTGGAAGCTTTGCTGAAATACTCGTAAATCACTTACTCCCAGCTGAGAGTCGATTATCTAGCCCGAAACGTTGTCGGTGTATCGACTATGCCTTTCCAGCTAAATACAGACATTTCTGTAGGCTAGCTTACTACTTTCTGGAATGAGAAGTAAATCAATCTCACGATAAATCGTACGTTTTGAAGACCAAGTTTAACCTGAAATAAAGATACAGCCCGTACCGCGCAGTAAGCACATTCCGTCTCGGCTACCGAACTCTAAACTAACTCCATGCAGCAGAGTCCTTCTTGAGAAACTAACAGTTTCTGGGCTAGTCAAGAAATTCCCCGCATTTTATGGAACCCGAAGACTCATTACCGGATTCATAAAAGCCCGCCACCTGACCCTTTTCTGAGCCATTTCAACCCAATACATGCCCCGTCCCATTTCATGAAGATCCATTTTAATATTATCCTCCTACCTAGGTTTAGGTCTTCCAAGAGGTTCTTTCTCTCAGGTTTCCTCACCAAAACCCTGTATGAGACTCTCCTCTCACCCATACGTGCTACGTGCTCCGCCAATCTCATTCTTCTTGATTTGATCATCCCTCGGCCATAGAAACCAACTAGTTAATGTGGTACTGGGAAATGATCGCCGTTTATTTTGTGATCCATACAAAATACATAAACTCTATCGACAGAATGCGGAATTGTTGAACGCCGAAGCTACTGGGCTTCAAAGGGTTAATTTCAACCCTTCCTACGTCATCTATTTAGCAACATCTTCTTTGGAGCGGAACGCCTATCAATTCAAATTCGTTTTTCTTTTGTATTCTGCGAAGAACAACGGTCAGAACTAGTTCAGTTCCGACATCCAGCTTCATGATGATGGATGCTCTGCGCTGCATCATTCACGAAGACAGGCGTGTCTGTTTTTGGAACGACGCGTTCCAAGCGCACACGCACACACCGAGGCGTAGATTTCCTTAGTGGGACTGACGGCTCTAGCATTCCAGCTACCTTACATGGCCATCCCGAGCAGCAGCGTTCTAATACGTTGAGATTCACAATAGACCGGAGGTCCCCGCTTGAGTGTGAGATTTTTCCTGGTTTTCTTCAACTCGTAAACGCAGAGTCTGAGTTATACCTTAAAACAGGCCACGGCCGCTTCCACGTGATATCAATTTCACTACGCAAGCCCAACCTACCAGTCCACAGAGCAAAAGCAATTGCACTGAATAATTCAAGAATCAGTTGCATTAAAATAAACACATAAGCCAAGAAAAAAATAAACACTCTCCCGTTTAAATTCGTTTATTTGCAGCCACTCCATCGAATACAAAATGTACACAACGTATGAGAATACAGCCAGTAACGATGTACTGCGAGTACACAAAATTTCCAAAGGCGTTCTTCGCAATTCTTTAAGCCTACATGAGGACTTTGGGAGAGGCTACGGACCTGTCATAAGACAGATGACGGAATAAATGACGTAAGGGCCTTTTTACAATACCTCCCCCCCCCACCCCATATTTTATGGCTTTACGTCAACCAGACTTTGTTTTACTACAGATAAAAATTGACGACAAACCTTCCATAACACAATCTGATAAATTAACTGCAGTGGATATAACGTATTATGGGACAGCATGGCTGAAAATCGAAGTTGCCTCAGGGCAATTAGTTAAAGCCTCCCACCCAGAATTTTACGATCATAAATGTACGTACATCTCTTATATTTGTCTGACTGTGTGTTCCGAAACGGAAATATGTCGGCGAATTTTATTAAAAATTCCAAATATGAATTTTCACGAAAATCCATTTCATGGGAGTCGCCCTGATGTATGTGGAAAGACAGGCGGACATGATGAAGCTTACAGCCAGTTTTGGCATGCGAACGCGCCTAGAAAGGAATATCTCCAGCGGTTTTACGCCGTGAAGCTGGACGGCAGATAGGCATGATCTCCACAGAAGGAGTTCGTTACTCTTTGTTAATAACGCCCACTGTGCTCTGCCGGTTGCAACTGCCAGCTCGTAACAGCAAGATAGGAAGTGATTCTGGCTTATTTCAGTGTACCATTCCACAGGTGAGTTTCAGGGACTCCGTAAGCACAAACAGATAGTGGCACACTTCGATCCATCTGGTTCGATTTGTAGATCAATTATCGATGTTGCACAACCACAGCAATTACTCATACGCGAATGAACAATAAGACAGACACCAACAACTACACACTGCGATAATGGTTAGAACTAGGGAAAGCGGTTGTGGCCAACTTTAACATCAAAAGCGAAGGTAAGAGGAAAACCAAAAATGAATCAGCTCACGGAACACACTCCGGGATGAAATAACAGCAAATGAAATTTAATTTGTCAGCCACTGTGCCATTCGTTTATTACCCTAAGCGCAAAGGATGTGGCGACCACATGTACTGTACCACCTTATATTACATTCAAAAACAGTATGATGACCACACAGCGTACTTAGTCTTCGGCACGATCCTGACAATAAACAGCGAATATTTCCTGATACAGCATTAAACGGTTAGTCGTTGTAACGGGAAGACAGTGTTTACTGTGGGGTAGAAGCTCTATATTTATATGGAATTCAAGCTTCAGAGATTCAGAAGCCCACAGCAGCTTCTTTACTCGCAATACACAGACACACACGCACACACATCCGTTTCTTGTTCACCAAGCTGATCAGGATACTGGGAATCTATCGAAATAAAGCATTATCTTCCCAATTTCTTTCTTGTTCTTCCCATATCTCTCCTGTATGTCAGTTAAAGGATAAAAGATTAAGTTAGCTCTAGAGATCACAGCATGAAGTCATCCAAAGGACATGGAAGTACAGCTCCGCGACATTTAACCTCGCCTGTAGAAGGAAATGACCGCTCATTCTCACATCCCGACTGCTTCGCCTCCTGGTCTTTGGGTCTCAGCCGGTCTGGACACAGTACCACTTGTTTCTAGAGGGACTAGAGCTTCAACCGTCCAAGCCGGATGCAGCCCTTCTAAAAAGTGAGCCAGTCCCTTTCTGACAGAACTAGTTCCCTAATCACAAAACTAGTCCACTACAGAAAACAGTCCCTTACTCTCATTACCAGCCCCTTACTTACGGATCAAGTCCATTACTGAAATAAACAGCCCCTTCTTGACAGAAGCAGTCCCTTACTGTCAGAGCCACTACATACATTGGCAGGTGATTAAGATTACTTGTAGGTTCATAATGCAAAATATTATAGGCCAGAGAGAAGCCAGAAGCGACAGGTGAGGTTGTAACGTGCTGTCAGGAAGGACATGTCACAAACCGTATGGCGTAGTGACAGGAAAAACACTATTGGGAGAACAGCTGCTACAGCACCTTAGATTTATACGCCTACACAGAATGCCATGAGATCTAAGAAGTTGCCGTATGGCAAGGCCGTGCGTGTTGCATGTTCATACCAGAAGAAATTCTCATTTTAGTCTAAATAAATATAAAAGCTTTCAATTGCTGCTTACGTCCAGCGTTCATGGTATGACGATGGCTGTGTCTGTGCCCGCAGTGGGTCTGCAGTTATCTCCGAATAGCACAGTATCAAATGATACGATGGCTGGTCAATGATAATTGGATGCAACTAATCGACAGACTATGCCGTTAGTCGTCTGGATGGACTGAGGACAATCACAAAAGGTACGGATAGCTGGTATTCCAGTCGAGATACAAACTCCAAAGCTCCCGAACACAATCAACATAATATCCAACCAATGCACTTCGTAATATAACACATTTTACGAACACCGAGGTGATGAAAAATGGAGTTTATATATGTCAAATGCGTGGTCCTACGAAGTGCACTGGGTGGATTATATACTGACTAATAAGAACATGCACGGTATGAACAACATACAATTCCCGAATACAAGTCAGAAGCTTCAGCCCTACTGTTGGGTTAACTTTCTCAGCCTTACGTTCCTGACACACTAAAACTGCTAGTGAGAAGATGCAAGGCCTTACGGAAGTTGAGCCTTAGGGGAATCGCGTTTGGTGTTAAATCAACGCGCCTTCACCCGTCAGGTTACCTATTTCTTTACTGCGCATTAGCATACCGTGTTTGAAATAATTTAGACTTAATATAACAAATGCTTAAAAAAAATAGACTGGAAGGTATACAGTTCGTTTCGAATGCCGCTACAGCCCTGCCTACAACAAACGTGAATCGGTAGGTGTGAAAGCAATTGATTTTTTGTTGTATATACAAACAGATTCACCAGTCGCATAAAAAGATACACCGCGATTGGAAAAGCTGTATACACTGTACTATCTACAGCGTTTTTGTCATAATAATATTGCAGTGTTTGGTATAAAGAATTCATAGTGCTGGCAACAGTAAATGTGTAGTGCTTACATTCATGGTGTTTACAAAGATAAATATGTTTTGATAGAAACAATACAAATATTGTTCGATATCTGTAAATTTACAGTTTTTGTAACAAAAAACCTGTATAGAAATGGAGTAAATCAGTCACTTACACAACACATATTTTACACATCAGATTTACATGTTTCGGCAACCTCAACGTAGCCATCATAGGGCTGTACACAATTATAAAAAGGAAAATGATTAATTATTTTTATAATTCTGTGATGTGTAAACATATGTTGTGTATTTGACTGGTTTTCTCCATTTCTATATAAACTGCATATAGCAGGGATGCTATCTCGTAAAATAACAAATCTGTAACGTTGATAAAAGTCTGTAATAGGAATAAAACTTATGCAATTAAACAATATAAACCAAAGAAATGCACATTTTCTAAAGTAATATTTTAATTTTGAAGTCTTCTACAAGTTTCGAACCCGATGGATCATCTTTAGGAAGACGGTTGTATATACAGTTATATAGTTATTGTATGGTAAGTTTTACATGCATCGGTATAAACAGTCTAGGAGGTAGAAGAGTGTGTTCTTCTACTGTCTACCTACCGCGAGAACGTCAACTCTCGCAGTGACATGATTATTCTAGGGCCTAAGAATAGCACACACCATTCAGGAAAGGATAAGAACTAGTTTTGTGCGGGTGTAAAACGTCGACGGATGTGTGAGAACAGAGTAAAGAGGATAACTTTTGGACCTTTGAGAGATGAATTAGTAGCGAACAGTCAAAATTACGCAAGGAAGAATATAACGTGTACAGAGTGGTCACATCTTACTTAACAACCGTTAATGAAGCAGTGTGAAAATACAGACAGCCGTAGTGACATGATACCACTTACACCGAATGAGTGACCCCTTCCTCCCCCCACAGACCTTCGGGCAAAAATCCCTAAATTACCCTGCAGCAACACCCCCCCCCCCCCAAATGGTCTGATTCTTCCTAAATTCGCTGCAGCCACTCGCGTAGCTAGGCTTTACGGCCGCTAGGACGAGCAATAACAATGACCGGCCGCTGGAAAAATTATGCCTTTTAAAAAAAGTCGCAATCATTTATATAACTTCCTTGCCTTCGGCTCAATAATACAAAAATCATTGAGTACAGAAAATCCCTTTTTCCATTTAAAAATATTCATTTTGCCACCGCTTGAACTCTGCCACCCATAGCGCCCGCACCACTCCCCTCCAACGCCTGGTTACCAAGCTACGCAACTGGCTGCAGCACATCTCAGTCCACAACGTGTAACGCCTCTGTAATAATGGAAAATTACTTGATGCCACAGATGCAGGATCGCACCGACTGTACCATGATTCCACACACCGAAGGCGTACCGCCACATACCGACACACAGGTCCGTGGCTATCTCGACCCACTGTTTCCTGGTAAATGGGCTGAACATTGTCACCTATTCAATCCATGGCTCCCGCGTCCCCCATTATATCTCACACCTTCAGGTGCGTGAAGAATGTTCGGTACGTTCCCCTGGTATCTGCAGCAATTGAGCACAAAGGCGGTGAACAGGGCGGGACGAGACGTTTTGCGGCGAATTCGGGAAGAATTAGACTATCTGTCGTGACACGTGCAGGGTAACTACGGCATCGTCTCTAACACCGCATTTTGTGTCAGCAGTTTCACGTCACTGCGGCTTGCTGAATTGTCACAACAGTTCCTGAAATCTGTGAAGTAGGTGTTGGCCCCACTGTATTCCTGAACCATAATTAGACAAACACAACAGGTAGCACGTACAGTGGAAGGAAGACAAATAGACAAAAGAATATTTAAAACCCTCACGGAAAGATATCACATTGAAGACGGAGATGTGATTTCAGTGTGACTCCGTCAGCCATACGACGCCAGGATAAGAAGCATCGCTAGGGCTCTTCCGTTCAGATTAAACACAGCCAGGCTAATCCATTTAAACACAGTTAGGCTCTTCACTTTAGATTAAACTAGTCTACGTTCTTCCCTTTAAATTAAACACAGCTAGGCTCTTCCGTTTACATCAAACATCGCCAGGCTCTTCGTTTGAATTAAACACCACTAGGCTCTTCCGTTTACATCAAACTTACAGGCACATTTCGCGACCCGAGGGATAATAATGAAGTTAAAAAACACAAACGATACGAGTGCAGTGGATCAACAGTTCCCATGCCTCAGCACGACAAAATAAATATGTATGATGAGGTAAATATTCGTTACACGAATACTGATTAGATTCACACTTCGGCCGACAGTGATACCTGTTTCCGTATATTTCCACTCACCTGCCAACAACCTTCAGAAGGTCTGGACCTGACGTCACCACGAAAAGCTTTCACCTCCCTGCATTACCAGATTACAATTAATTTGTTTATTGTTTACTTAACGACAATTTCAGTAGCTGACACTAGACTGAGTCAAATGTTAAGGCGATTGGGACTGATATATCAGAAAAGATGTAAAAGGAAGGGGCAGTGGTCTAGTTTGAGACACCATCAAGGAATTCAGCGGACAGAACCAACAAACACCATTTAACGCCTCAGAGAGAATAGTCGATATTCCGGGCACCTCTCGATTACAAGGCCAGACGTATTACAATCTGAAACTAACTTTCACCGTAAATAATTTTTTTGTGTGAATTTTCTTGGTCTGTTCAGGCCAATTTCGTATTCAAATAGGTCTTGCCAGCCTTGTAACGAGTTCTTTACCAGTGTCCTCAGTCCGTCAAAGTGAATGGACGAACATAACCTGCACATTGTCCACGACACACTCCCTTGAGCTCCTACCCGATGCACAAAAATATTCACATTTCATTCTATTCTTAGTGTCACTACTGCATTTAAAACTGGATAATTAAACAGGCTAACAATGGATCAGTCAATCGAAAACATTCTTCATGTTTGCACCGTGCATCAATGACGATTAAACACTTTATTATCCAAATATGCACAAATATATAATTCGTAGATATAATTAAAATTATAAAATATTTAAAAGTGCTCCAACATGCTTCGGATCACAGAGGATCCATCATCAGGGAGCCTTATACAGTACCTGGCTAAAACTGCAAAAATGGTTCTGTCGTGCCCGTTGACATGGACGTAGTCGGGGTTATGGCAGCATATTCTGCCTGTAGTGCGTGTGTGTGTGTGCGTGTGCGTGTGCACGTGTGTAGTTCACTGTATAGGAAGGCACTCAGTGCCTTCCTATACAGTGCGTAATCGAAAACATGTTCCAGAGTACATAAAATATGTTCCATGCGTAAAAGAGAGAAAAGGACTGCAGCAACATCCAATTCAATGAAGACACAAACGTAGCGTTACGGTGAATTTCTGAAACCATGGGAAGAAGCCAAGTGAAACAACATTAAATCGCACTGTAGTAACTGTGTGTAAAACCAGTTTTACAATCAATACGATGCTACGGTTTGCCACACAGTGAATGTATATATTTCGTGTGGTTCTCACAGTAAACAGCGATTACTTCCCTACACAACATTAACCGGCTGGTCTGCGTAAAGAAGCCATCGTGTTTTCTGCTGGATACAAATTTAATTTGTAGCTTCAGATGGTTAAAGAAACATTACGGGGGGGGGGGAGGAGGATAAGAATGAAATATTCACGAAATACACTTCAGCACTTAGGATTATTTCCTCTTCCTCTCAGGTGCAGGATATCAGCAAACTCTTGAAAGCTGATCAGGAAACTTCTTTATGTAGGGCAGGGCAACTGGCACCTTGAAGCTCCATCGCTGTATTTACAAAATTCCTTCAGTGGACACCTTCACTAAACTACAGCGTCATACCGACGTCTTTGTAGAAACAGTCCTGATATCCAAAACATCTGCGGTCATATTTCAAGGTCACAAATGAAAGACAGCAGACACGATAATTTGATGCCTGCTCAAGGCATGGAGTGGTGACATATGAGTGTGCAGCAACTGTGGAAGGGTGATCATTAGTGGGGGTAATCCGAAGAAACTGGGAGAAGGGCTTGCACCTGTGCCACCAAGTTCATCGTAATCTCGCAAGAAGTCAACTGGCACCGAACCCGAAAGTCCACAATGGGAAGCCCGTCGAGTTCAAATGCTGACAGGTGGATAAAATATACACAGCATATACAGTTCTGAATAGGCCACATCAGTATCTCTCTCGATACAAATACCTTGATTAAACAATACGCTGTGCCTGCTTCCTCCTCCTCCTCCTCCTCCTCCCTACTACAACATTCAAAATGTCTGTAGAAACGCCGACAGGGGACGAACCCCCAACCAAATGAAGTCAAATTGCAAACAAATTATGAATTGGGTAACAATCATTGTATTATAACATGGCTCTAAAGAAAGCTGATCAAAATATACACTTTGTCAATGGACGCACACACACACACACACACACACACACACAAATAAAAGCACAATAAGGTTCCTTACCACTAGACACATTAGTTACACACACAAGCAAAGACAGGAAGGCTCCAGTCTCATAGTACACTCAATAAAGCAGTTGCATGGCTTTGCCATAACTTAATCAACCAAACACAAAAACACCGAAGACCGGGCAACACCAGCAAGACCCCCTTGGCCCACAGTCACTGAAGCCGAAACGTGTTTTAGAATCCCAAGCCGAAAGGAGAATTTCTAAGGACAACTAAATAGGACGGTGGCAGGACACAGTCCTTCGCACACTGTAACGCAGGTAGGAAGAAAAATTCGGTAACGTCGGGAAATGACGGCAGAGAGAGTGGCAAGCGAGGATGTAGTTGGAAAACAGTGCCGGCAACGGGGCACAAGTCTATTTGTCTAATTGAGCAGCTACATGTTTTGACCTCAATTAGGTCATCTTCGGGATCTCAAAATTTAAAAAAAAAACCGCATTGACGAACACTGTATAACTACAGGATTAACTGCTGGACTTCCAGGAAATTTTAAGAACAGTGGAATGAAACGCAAGAAAATAAAATAATATAATCACTTTATTGCTATATATTGCCGTCAACACAACTATAATAGAATATAATATTAATGCAACATGTTTCGACTTACAATAGTCATCTTCAGGCTAAGCTAAGAACCGTTATTGCTTTACAGGGTGGATGTGCGCATTTGGGATCCCATATGGCTTACAGTGTTTTTTATACACAATGTGACTTATATTTACTTTGCTATTATAAGTAGGGTTAAGTGTGTGACGTGCGCAAAACTACTTGTGTCCGTTGTTCTTCTGCTTTTGGAGCTCTTCGTTGGAATGGGGTGGGGGGTTTTTTTTTTGTCCACTTTTACTTCTGTATGTTTCTGCTTTCTGTTTTATGGGGCGGTTGCGCCTCGTTTTTAGTTTTGTGAGGTGGTTGCCGGTTTCCTTGGTGTAGTGGTGGGTTGGGTTGGGCTTCTGTCCCTCTGTAGCTTACCCTTCTTGCGGGGGT
>Ga0131853_10007708_pt1 | contig 19522 bp, 10 predicted proteins | sample TergutLab28metaG_FD_92764 | JGI IMG/M metagenome (GOLD analysis project Ga0131853, IMG submission 92764) | Labiotermes labralis P1 segment gut microbial communities from Petit-Saut dam, French Guiana - Lab288 P1 (version 2) (version 2) | ecosystem: Host-associated > Arthropoda: Insects >... | reverse complement strand
CGGACGCTTGTGAGTACGGTAATGAACCTTCGGGTTCCATGAAATGCGGGGAATTTCTTGACTAGCTGCAAACCAGTTAGCTTCTCAAGAAGGACTCTGCACCATGGAGTAAGTAAGTTAGTATTATTGATACTGGAAAAAATTAACTGTAAGGTTAACAACGTATGTGTATACCCCTTGGCCATCTCAGTGGAACGAGTTGTCACCACAAGCTTCCTAACGTATCTATAGAATATAGGTTTAACGAAAAACATCTTAAGAATGGGGCAAAAAGCAGTACTATTAACAGACGCGTCATACAGTAAATAAATTCCTAGGACACGCCCCTTGACCTTAGACGATAGGGTGAAATTCTTCCCCTATCTGAGCCTAATCTCATGAACAGTCCGGGATAGATGGTTTACCATCAGATGCGATGGGGTGCTGATAAGTCCTTAGACCGACCAGGAAGGAAACGAGCTACTGCGACCAAACTCGGGATTTATTCAACATACTCCCCACGAAGCTCAATACGTCTTATCCCCTTGCTCTAACTTTTGCAAGCCACTAAAAAAAATCAGAAGTTTGTCCGTCCAACCAGGTCTCCGCGGCAGCAAAATGGTGACGTTTCAATTGTGTTTTCAGTCCAGGGAACAGTTGGTAGTCCGACGGGGCCAGATCCGGAGAATAGGGTGGGTGATCAAGATCCTGGAAGTGCAAGTGCCCGGTGAGCCGGGACATTGTCGTGCAAGAACAAGACCCACTTGATGACTTCCCGCGGCGTTTTTCCTTCAAAATGTCCTTCATCTGCACCAGCAGAGATGAGTGATACTCCGCGTTGATAGTTTAGCCCTTTGGAAAATAATCACTGAGCAGGATGCCGTCTTGATTCCAAATAATCGAGGCGAGAACTTTTCCATTGGATTTTCGCACTCGGAATTTTTTGGGGTGGGGTGAGCCACTATGCCGCCGCTCCATTGACTGTTGCTTTGTCTCCGGGCCATAGTGATATAACCAGGTTTCGTCCATGGTCACCAGTCGCGACAGGAAATCATGTGGATCGCGGCGAAAAAATTCCAGAAGTTGCTCAGACAACTGGCACTGTTGACGTTTTTTTTATCCACGTTCAGGCATTTCGGGACCCACTTCGCGGAGAGCTTCCGCATGTCCAGATCTTCATGAATGATAGACCCAACCCGCTCACGTGAAATGCCCAGTTGCTCAATTATTGATAAGCCGAAATCCGGCGGTCTTCCTAGATTAGGTCGTGAATTTGATCAATAATCGCCGGGGTGGTTACTGTTTTGGTTCGTCCACGACGAGGCGCATCACAGGTGGAAAAATCACCATGTTTAAACTGGGCCACCCATTTTTTGACGGTGGCATACGGTGGTGCATGTTCCCGTAATGTTTCTCTCTGAATGGCGTGAATTTCCTTCGGCGCCTTTCCTTGCAGGGGGGGGGTAACTTTATGACAGTTCGCGTCTCCATGTAGTTGAAATTGCGCGCGTCGCCTGACATGCTTCCTTTCAGCCTCTATAAGAAGAAAAGACTTGCAATTCGGTACATGAACAGACCCCACTTTCCAACGACACTATCAATTCCGCCGTATGACATCGGGAAGTAGGTCGGGCTACTGGCTTATCAGCACCCCTTTGTACATGATAAGCGTGATTAACTCAATACTGATGATGATGATGATAATAATAATAATAACAACAATAATAATGTTAATCCCGTTCATCTGTGCTGCGTGTCCACTGTAGGGTTACCATAGGTCTGTGTGTCTGCCTGCAGAACCCTGTTCAGAAAAACGCAGGCACACGCCTTTGTTAGTGTCAGTAACCGTACTGTGGGCAACGTGACTGGATTTATCTGGCTCAAGAAAAGTCTGCTGGCGGCTTATTGTTGTGGCAGTTGCATGAGCACAATGCCGGCACTGGAGAGCTGTCAGTTGCACTTGCACATGCTGATGCGACAGGCACTTCCTCATCCTGCATGAATGGTACATACACGTGTGTATATGCACGTGCGACATTGAGAGCCAATTGTCTAGACTCGTTCAATAGAGCGCGTTGTATGTGGGACTATGCGCTGTTACTGCTGCACAGAATCATATTCCGTATCAGTTCCCATTGTCACTTACCGTTTTTACCCTCATTAGTTGATTCTCTGCTCTTCTCCCATTCTACTTGCCAATTGCTTGACGTCTTCATCGCACCACTTGTGTGTAACATCCACCGTCTCCTTTCTATCCTTCTTGGTTGCCTTTTTATCATACCTTTCTCTCTACAGCCGCCTCTTCCTTCTTACTTTGTTACCCTTATTCATGCCCTCTTATTTACTTGCAATTCTCCTTCTTCGAAATGTTTGAATACGTTCTAAGCCCTTAAAGGCGATAAAAAGGGAAGGTTAATAAAAAGGGGTATAGTGTTAGGGGGGAGTCGTAAAACGTCGCTGTTTTGAAGGTTCCGAGGGAGTGCCCGCTCTTCCTTCTGGTAAAGATAGCCCGTAGATGAGGTACAGCGTTTGGTAGTAAAGGTCAGATGATGGGAAGTGGACTGTGTGGAGTCTGCAGGAGAGGGAAGAAGTTAACAATTTGGGCTGAAATTTGTGTTCGTAGTGCAGCATTATGACGAAATTTTGATCCTGTTTGGGGGGCTGCAGAAGAAGCGTGCAGTTGAGCGTGGATTTTGGGTAACTGCCCACGACCGAGGAAAACCACAGAAAACCTGGTTCTAGTTGGTCGGTTGCAGGATCTTCCGAATGCGTACTGACTTCTAGCCGGCAGTCTGGTGTTGACACACGAATCCTAGCGGCAGTTTCTGCATTTCTAGCTACGTGCAGACTTGTGTAGAGATTGAGGTTCCTCCCTAGGATGAGTAACAAACATTTGCAGTAACTCGTAAGCATTCATGTACCTTCCAGTACATATATACCATTTTTTTTTCTACAGCGAGTTACATTTTATCAATTGTATTTTTATTTTTGTTGCATTTCACTCCATTCTGTGGTGTCGTCTCTTCAATCTTCTGTTGGTTGATGGTATCGAAAGGTTCCGGCGTTGGACAGTGGTCCCGGAGACCGCCCTTGGACTAGACCTCTCTGGTGACCGTAGGAGTTTTCCTGAAGCGGAAACTAAATTCTAGACCTTCTGTTTGAAATCTGTGTGGAATAGAGACAAAAGGTTTTGAGGGGTGAGGGGTGTGAATTATGCATGCTTTCTGTCCGGTAACCGTCTTTGCTATTGGATTGTGTGCGTTTTCATTATTTACCTACGTTAAGTGTTTAATGTGCCGGTCCCAGTGGGCCCTACGTCTAAGGCTTGGGTCTGCGGCCGCTCGCTTCCTCGGATTGCGGGTTCGAATCCCACCGGGGGCAGGGATGTATGTCTGTTGTGAAGTGAGTTGTGTTGTCAGGTAGAAGTCTCTGCGACGAGCTGATCTCTCGTCTAGAGGAGTTTTACCGAGCGCGCGCGCACAAGTGTGTGTGTGTGTGTGTGTGTGTGTCGTTGAGTGTGATGAGGTGCAGAAATCACCCTTTACACATACGATGAGTAGGCAGAAGAGGTCGGACTAAAAAAAAAGTATTATCGGATTAGTTTCGATCTTCTCTCACAAGAGTGCAACTGTTTGTGTAGCGCCAGTCGATTAAAAGTTATCGAGCTCTTCAGATTTCTGCCCACTGTAAATGACCCTATTGTAGTTATACATTTGCCGTCAAGGACGGTTATCCTACCATGAAGGATCGGCGGGTGCTAATATTTATCGTGGGCGGTGTCGCATTGTCTTAATTCGTCATTCTGGCAATTCTCACTGAATGCCGCCATTTCGTGTACTGTGGCTGCCAGATTCTGACACTGACGTCCCCCATGATGCAACAGCCCCCTAGTGGGCCATAATGGAGGCTTCACGGTCACAGGCACACCACACTCGGTATGACTTCTCTGGACGATTGATCAGCCCGTCTCAGAGACATCTACGTGACAACACACAATACTCATGACACATCCCTGCCCCTGGCGGGATTCGAACCCGCAATCCCAGCAAGCGAGCGGCCGAAACCCAGCGCCTTAGGCCGTGCGGTCACCGGAATCGGCAGCGTGACGTTTTGTTTACGACATTCCTCTGTGTGTAGGATATTAATCGGGTTGCTGTCGGCAGCTTTGTTGTAATTCTGTGGCCTTATTGTGAAGCGTTTGTAATTGATTGATGTAAGTCTGTGCTGCGTAGCTAGAGGGGGGTGAGGCGTATGTCAGGAGGAACCGGAGGTGGGTTTTGTATATAATTAAGATCCAATTAATATCAATTATGGAGAACTTATTTAAAACAGGATACAGCTGCCCTAGTCTGCTGTTTGCTTCTGGCAGACAGTAGGAAATGTGTGCCTTGTGAATTTGGAATCTAATGTCACCCCAAGATATTTTGTTTTCGTGGTCCAATATGCGTTCGCAGTAAAAATTGTTTCTGGCTGAATGTTGCTGTGGTAGTCAGTTTGTCAGGATGAGCCTAAAGTCAACGTTTCTGGAAACAGCGTTCGAACAGACCTGTTACTGAAGAACGGAAGGTAACGTACACATGTACAGGATTCAGTTTGTACCGCAAAGTAAACACGCACATTGTCGATTATACAAACATGCGAGTTTCTGCTGTGTAGAGACATAATTGCTATTTGCTTTGACAAGGATTCGAATCACAGAAATGATCTCTGTGACCAAAATGTAGATTTTTTTTTAGCGTTCACCCTGGCGGTGCATAACCTAGCCACCTGGCTTGAACGGTTTACGAGGAGTCGAAAACGACGAAGTATTTATTTGCTTTAAATTTTGGAACTTTTGTACGAGTTTTTTGGGCGTTTCGATTGCTGTCAGCGAGACAGATCACAGATCTTGTTGAAGACTTGAGCTAAACTGAAGACACTTGCACAGAGGCCACAGATCATGTTGAAGACTTGAGCTAAACTGAAGACATTTTCACAGAGACCACATATCTATTTGAAGACCTGAGCTAAACTGAAGACATTTTCACCGAAGTGTTACCAAATATTTTAGTGCTTAACAGGGCCCTTAACTTCATGTGGCTTATATGGTTACTCACTTCCTGTCGGCTGCCTTATGGCATGGAACTGTCCGACTCGTCAAGCCGTCTAGGCTACCCGACGCACGGATGTGACGTGTTTGCAGTCGCAGTGGAAGCACCACTACGTCGTCAGGGTTTCCAGTGCGATGTGTGCGACGTACCGATCCTGCTGCATGTCATCATAAATTCAGGCGAAGGTTTTCAAATGTCGTTGAAACAGTGCACTTAAACAATAAACGCGTGACAAGTGTCTGCTTGTCGACGAAATGATTTCTGGCATTTTCTATAACTATGTTAGGAACTCAGGTCTAAGTGCCGTGAGCCTAATTAAACTTACCAGTACCACCGTTAAATGTGGTTGGTAAGAACAGTGCAGTTGCTGTAGTCCGTCGGGCTAGACGACGGCTCCGACTGGTGCCAAAATGGAAATGGCGGCGAGCGAACCGCTGCTTGCCGCCAGGCGCAAAGTTCCACCTGCGTCCGTAATAATTGCGATGTAAACCAGGAACACAGCACTTGTGCTTGATATTCTGTATACACAGCGTCTACATCCGGACTTCATTTTGTTGCTTCATATACGTAGATAAACTTACAGATTTATTTCATATCAGGAACGGATATTTCAGGTATGTTTCTTTTCTTTGGCGCCAGAGACCAACTCAGGCCGAGGCTGCGTCACTGACCACACAAACTTAGACGCGCGCGTCGAGGACTCCTTTGGACAAGTGATCAGCTCGTCGCAGAGGCCGCTACCTAAACAACAAACACAAGTGACGAACATTCATGCCTCCAGCGGGATTCGAACCCGCGATTTCAGGAATCCAACGGCCACCAGGGTTGGCTGTGTGACAGTTTCATCATTCTCACTGAGACAGGAATGTGAAAAGGATCACGTGGGGTTCTGCGTAATTGATTGTCTGTGGTGATCCAGAAATAGTGAGGTTAAACACGACGGAACAACTTGGGAGCTACTTGGTGAGCAAATTTCAGAGTTGCTAGGATGTTACTCGGATGTATGTGGCTGTTGCTGTGAAGCGTTGTGTTTACTGTCTGGCTGCACCAATTAATGCTCCTGACATCTCCTTGTGCAGACGTCGCTCTCTGTCGCATTGCTGACAACCGCTAACTTAACTGCGTAACTACATGCAGTGGGAGACCCTGTTTGGAAGTCGATAGCTCCGGGGGTAGCGGACAACCTCCCCGCCTCTGTGTCGTCGAAGATGGCCACAGCAGCCCGTCGTCGGCCCGTATTTCTGCAACATCTATTTTAATAATATTCTAATAATCCCATTCGTTCCGCTGTGTTTACGTTGCTAACACTACGTATGTTGGCGTAACCACATCGCATTTTTGCGGTCCCTTTGCGTGCAGCTGACTTCCAATTAAAGATTTGCAGCCTTAGACTATTACAGAATCAAGACACAATAATTCGCTTACAATTCCGTTTTTAAAAGGATGATACAGCAGTGCGGTTAAAAACATCTGTAATAGCCTGTACACAGGCGTGTCGTTAATCAAAACGTAATGTGAAATTGGTTTAGTTCCAGTAGTTCTGAAACGATCCAACGGCAAATACCCACAGCCTCTGCGAAGTCACAAGGGTTACATTTTTAAGACTGATAAATTCCTGGTTCAGTAAAACTGACTTTCTGGCATGTTTACCGGAACGACATGTAAGATGTTATCGTAAATATTTTGAATCATGTCTTCCGCTGTTCCAACCTGCCTGATGTATACAGTAGCAGTGTACCGAGCAAGCTGATTTTTAACTGGTGGCTCAGCACTCTGCAGTGCAGATGCATATGTTAACTGGATCTCTGTAAGAAACTGGGATCTTATCTTGTCTTGAAAGACTGCACTGTAAGGTAATAATTGGCTCGAATTGTATAATGTATCGTGCTTTTGGATAACTACGTAAGTCCAAAGCTGTTGCTTAGATATTTTAAAACAAGGATATTCTATATTCATATCGACATGAAGTATCATACGTTTATAATCGGTAGTATTCTCCCCTCTGCCTTGAAATGTTAGAATAACAACTCTGTTTGTAAAGGTAAAGGTAAATTGCACCCTGGAACAGGCCACGAAGGCCCAGAGGGGGAGTAGAGGTATAGTTCTACTCTGTCTTTAACTTCGGCGCTAGATGGATGGGTGGTCAACGCCACACCCCGGCCGCTTTACCCCCGGGAAAGAGATCCGGTTCCCATTGTTTTTGGAGGCTGGGTGGGCCCCAGGGCCGGTCTGAACGGGTGGAGAATATCTGCCCCCCCCACCGGGATTCGATCCCTGTCACAACTCTGTTTGTAGAACTTGTAAATGGCCAGTAGCCTAATGATTGCTTGGCACAAGCTGTACACTTTATGGTTACTGGAACAGCTGAAATACATTTTATAGCAATAAATGTACTGTGTTGCTGAAATTTATGCCCAATTAATTTATGCCATGCCGTCTCGTACCCCGTCTACCTCTTGATTGACTCCAGAACACACATAATCTTGCCTTTTATCGTATTCGGATTTTGTCTTATCGAGTTCCAGCCATTGAATATTCTGACTAATGTGTCTGATGGTCTTCCGCGGTCTCTCCAGACAATTGCCTGGATGGTACCTGGAAGCAGGCATTCACAGCCGGTGACATACACTCACTGCATTCCACTTCAGAGAACCGCTGAACGTCGTTAAATAATCATCGTGGCATTCGTCTGTAACTTGGTCACATGCAGCGCAGTATCACCGGTGACCACGTATATTCGCTGCGTACGCCCCTCCAGCTCTGTTAGGCGCTTCGCCTGTTGTCCCGTTTCTGTTGACGCGCTGCCTGCTGCAGTCCGGCTGATATTTTTTGGACTCGTTTCATTTTTTACACCCGAGTGCCCGTATTCAATCAGCTGTACTCTGTTATTGTCCCTCCTGCCCGTAATTGCGATAGGCTAAAGATCGCACGAATCATATAAACATAGTACCACTCCCACGACGTGTCTCCAAACATTAATTTCAACGAAACAATAATGAAATTTATTCAATAAAATTGAGCTAATCTAGAATGCAGTGTGTTCTTTGCCATTGAAGTGAAATAGACTGAATTGAATAACGAATTAATTTTCAGATACATACGTACTTCTATATTGGCGTCCTGCGACTGTACGTTGAATATAGACTGTACAGGTAAAGGTTGCCACAGAGGGAGGGTAGAGTTACAGCTGTGGTCATTCCTCACACCCCCCACTAGCTAGTACTGTGCACATCGCGAAATCCGAAGGCGTTTTTCTCTCCGTAACTGCCATGTGTAGGTATTTTGTGCTCACCGGTCTCAATCGCCTTTTGTACTGTACGTCGGTATTTGCTGTCTTGCGCTATGAAAGAAACCAAAGTAGGTTAGTGACCGGGTACAGTCTGGGCGTGGGATAGTCAGGCGGTATATTGATGTTAAGGCTGGTGTGTAATGTGTTGTGACTGCAGTTGGGTCATTGTGTGATATTAAGGCTGGTGTGTATTTTATTGTGAATGCGGATGAGATATTGGGCCCATTTTCTCTGAAATCGTAATTTGATACAATCTGCAACCATTTTAATACCCGTCCGACTCTGGGAGAACGTAACTCCTTGCTTCACAAAAGTGCCTAGTTGGTACAGTGTTCATAATGTCACAATAAGTAGGAGAGTGGAGCCTCCCCGTGCGCCATATCTGATCCCGTGTGATTTTTTTCGCGTGTGGGGCATGTTGAAAGGCTGAGTAGTTTAGTAATGTCCCTTACACTGCAGTCGACCCGAACGAAATACTCAAAATGTGGTGTTTTCAATTTCACCGGCAGAACCTCAGCGTGTTTGCGTTGTGTAATGCTTGCGTGCTATCCGAAGGAAGCCATTTGTTGAGCGTTATTTAAATGTGGCGAGCAAAAACCCAGTATTTACTGCAATGGAATTGACACCGCGTGGACCATGACTGACAGACACGCAGGTGCTGAGGCTGCGGTCGCTGCGTTGCCTGCCAAACCTCACGAGTTTGGAGTGATGCTGCCAGATACAAATAGTCGTTGTGCTGAGTGGTAATTTAATCTGCTCCCTGATATCTGGGGGAACTGGGCAGGTTAATTAAAACATTTGTGCGTAACTGTGCTGACACTAGAAGGGGGTGAACAGTACTTGACACTGACGGATATCGAATTGGTCGGAGTAAATGGTGTGTGGCTGTGGTACGTTCTGCGTGAAGCTAGCCCAACGTTTCGACTTCTTGAATTTCGCAGACCCGCCAGTTGTTACCGTCCCCGTAATGGTCCTCGGTCGCCGTGAACTGTCCTTACACTCACTAAATGTCTCGTGAATTCTCACCGTGCACTTGCCGCTGACGTCTGTGTCTAACGCAGCAGCACATAACGTTTTATTACTTTTTTAGTTGTAGGCGTCTTAGATGTGCTGCATATTAACGTGGCAACAGCTGAAATTACTTCTCACGCACGCGTGCTAAACTAACTTTTTAAATTGCTCTTTAGAATGCTGCGCATTTAGTTTTTGCGTGCCCTTTACTGTCGTACCAGTAAACCTATGCACTCGCTCACATTATTTGTAATCTGTGTATGTGTGTGGGGTCGAATATGCTAATATCCTAGGGCTTTAGTCTGTCCTGTTGTAAATGAAGTAACAGGGGAATAGATTTTAATGGATTTCTCTCAGGGTTTAAATATGGACTGATGGAGGCGTCCCCAGTTGCTGGGATTTGCCTCACGTACCTGGATAGAGGTTCAGATGAACGCCTGTAGGCCGTTCTTTTCAAGCCAGTAATTTATAATAGCCACAAATGTTGGCGAAGTCTAAAATAACATGGCGTCTGCGAGTTAGTTGCAGGTTGTTATCTAGGAGAACTGGTATGTGATTGCAGTTCAGCGAAGGTGTATGTCACCCGCGTCCGAATTACAGTTCGTTCATCAAATAGATAACGCTGAATGTCCAGTTTGTCGTTGCGTTTCCGGAATGTCTGTATTGGAATCGAACGCTAACTGAACTGTCACAAACGAAGCACCTCCTGTGACGTCATTACAACTGCTCAGTGACGTAGTGTTACAGAACGACTTCTGGTGCTGCGTACTATAACTTTGCACACTCGTGTACTGGACAATTAGAGTTTTTAGAGACTCTTGTAGCCATAACAGCAGTCCGACCGCCTGTGCTGTCTGGCACACTACTGTGTCTTTCGCCTCCGATCAGTGCTGACAATTCGTTTCGCCCTCTTTTTGTGCTGTTCTATTTGTCCGGAACATTCTCGGGCCAAAAACCAGTTTCAGGATGATTTTGTTACTGCGGCTTACTAATCGCCTCCATCGTGACGTTTTTTGATGCGGTTCGCCGTGTTCTCTCTGACACAGATGGTCGAGTGACATTGCTGGAACTTCAAAAGCTAACCCCCCACCCCCACCCCAAATGTCGAGTGGGAAAATATTCAGCAGCCAAAAAATTTAGATCGCCTTTGGCGACAAAGCCACCCTGTTCTCTTTTGCTTTTGCTGATGCAGTCCATGTTGTCTGCTTTTGGTTTTTGTTTCGTGAGGTAAATCAATCAAAGAGTGTTGTTGCCCGCCGCCAGTGCTGCTTGTTCGCTAATCTCCCCAACAAAATAAAATGTGAGTTGGGGAGTGCAAATGGCGATTCCATTCGTGCAGCTTTCTCCATTTCACATGTTTCTCTCTCAATTTAATAACATGTTGTGTGCTTCATGGATTCCCGTCAGGTCGAAGAGTGTTTTATTGGTCGTCCGTTTTGACAGAACAAGTGCAATCAGGGCTTGTAGTGTGTGAGGAGAGATTTGGTGTAATTATCCGAATGGCAGGATGTTTTGACAGTTTTTCATTCATTATAGAATTGCGCGCTGCTGTGTGAAGTAGAATGCTATAAAAACACACGAGTTCCTGATTAGCGCGCTTGTTCCAAAACATGTGACTGACAAATTAAAACGACGTTTTTACGTCAAATCCGCCTGCCAATGAAGGACAGAGAGACGCTTTAGAGAGAGTGTGTTTCACGCTTGCACATACGCCTCTCAGTTGGCGCCATATTGTTCGCGAACTGGACGCCTTTTTCTCACCGACTGGGATTCTTACCGTCCTGAGACGTCCGTCGACGGTTTTGACATTCGAAAAGGCACGCGGCGCAAAGACGAACGTGATTTTAGGCTCACGCCGCGAAGTAATGATCACAGCGCTCTGCTGGGTTGTTATGCAGCGAGTAGTGGCAATTCCTTACCGACGTTTCGGGACATCCTGTGGGTCCCATATTGAAGGGACAACCGTTAGATGGGACCGATAGGTTGTCCCGAAACGTTGGTAAGGAATTGCCACTACTCGCTGCGCAGTAAGCCGCTGAAGAGCGCATTGCTGTAGGAAAGCTTCTTTGGAATCAGCAGGGCTGCGTCTCATTGTGTTGCTGAGGAGATGCGGTGTTGATATTGCTACTGGCTGCCTGGTGGTTAAATGAATGGTTTGCAGGTGCAGACGTAGCCTGCCTATTTGAGTTTGTAACCTCTCTGTGCCGAGGAGAATTAATATATTGTTATTCTTTGTCGTTTGTATGTTTTCTCTCCATATAAACGAAATGAAAGATGCAGTATCGAAATTAAATCGCCTTATTTCTTTGAAAGGGTCTCTAATCTGATCGTTGCTGTGTCGGCACGCAGCTGTGTTTACGCATAGCTTCTTGTCGATCGCTCACAGCGTTATGCAACAGAACATGATGAGAAACTTGCGAATATTGAGAGGACTTGGAAGGCAGAGCTGCGGCTGGAAATGCTCAGTCCGCCCTTCGTACCGTACCGACTTGCTGTGTATCGTGTGACGTCGCTGACGTGTCATATTCAAAACAAATGGGTTATTGATCTGGGCAGTGGGCAGGTAGTCCGAACAAAGTGGAGCCAGAATTCATTCATTAAGCACGTAGTAGTAGTGGTGGTGGTGGTGGTGGTGGTGTTGTGTTGATATCACTTTTGAGTTCTAGTCGGGTGTTTTTGTCTGCGTTTTGGTCGTATAAACAAAGTGTGCTGCAACATTGAATGGTAGAGGGCCTGAACAGCGCTTTGTATGAAAATTCGTGGATGCAAGTTGTCCCCCGTAGGATAGTTGATCTGATAAGCCGCCCTGCTTGTCAAGCATGTTGTTTATTTAAGACCCTTGTGCTCTAGTCACAACGGATCTGTTGTCGGCAGGTTTCGTATGCATTTCTCTGTGTTTATTCACATTGTGAACTGTATAATGGGACCACTTGTACACTAAGTGTGGTGACAGACGGGGCTCTGTGCCACAGTGTGAGTTGCATATTGTTTGAACAAGAAAGGCGACTGCTTTCTTAAACACCATTTGCATATTCATCTATGTAATGGATCGTGTGTCGTCTGTGAAGTGAGAGCTGAATTTTTAAATACTGTTCAGACGAATTTCAGTCTTCAAAATTTAAGCATAGGAAGGGGAGATCAGTTTACAGATACGTAAGGTGCAGCAGTTTGTGTTCATTAAGAAAGGGGCACTAATAAATCATGCAACATCTAACAGCGTAGTTACACAGCGAATATTTGGATGCCGTCATTGTGAGACTCGGTGCCAGCAACTTCGTGTTTAATCATTACTACTTATAATGTGCTTGAGACGTTTGATTTTAATTACCGGAAGTTTCTACCATCTTTCATTTTGAGAGCGACAAGGAGAATCGATGTATAAATTTTATAGAGTTGCACACGAGAAAATAAAGCTCTGGGAAATGTAGCAGCAGTTCTGAGCTTTCGGAGCGGTTCCCCATTCATAAAGCAGAACAAATGTAGACTGACATTTCATTTCCAGTACAAACACACGGTACTGGGAACTCTCTGTAATTCGACGGGCGATAGTAGGCTGAGTTGAAGGCATGTGATCATGTCTTGACTTGGCGAGGGTTTCATTTTTTTTTTGTACATCCGAGAACTACTCGAGCTGTCTGCACTGCCGCAGGACTTAATGGATTCTTCATCCGCGGATTGAACTCGGAGCAGGCCAAGTGGCAGCACATTGTCTGAATCTATTTTGTAAGTTGACTCTCCTAACGGAAAACGATGTACTCTGTCCTACATCATTGGTGAGCGCTGATTCGTGGTTTGCTTTACGATGCTCTCGGCAGCGTGGATGTTGGAGTGACTGACGAATTATGAATGTGGCCGGATTTGAAAGGAAACGGTCGTGCTATTCGAAGGACTGTGAAGGTGCCTTTTCCGGCGGGTGAGGAAAAATATTAAATAAAGCCTTCAGGACGGCTGTTGGTCCGCCCGGAACTGGAACCGTCAACTTAAGGTCATAATTACTTAACGTTACCGCAGCACTGACTTGCTTGGTCAGAGTCTTTGAGAAACTGAGAGGCACCGAACTGCTCGAGGAAAATCCTCCGCCTTTCTTGAAACCCAAATGGTAGCCGTCGTGTTGACCAAAGGACGCCACTTGTTCGTGCCCTTGAGCAGATTCATCCACTTCACAGGCCCACAACATGTTGTTTTGACATTAATATTAATGTTATCATTACAGCTTGAACAAAATGTAATGCTGCGAAAGTGATAGGGTTGGTGCTGATTGGAAGAGGAGCCCACAGAAGGGAGCCCCAGTGTGGGAGACGTTCCTTAAAGCGGAGTACATTAGAGATGGTTGTCACTTGAGTGTGCATCTTCCGTCGGTTCTTATCACGACGTGTCCTGTGTGATGTCTATCACTTTGTGGTACCACACACTGTGTTGATGCCCAGTGTCACGTGCATTCGCGTAACAAGTGCAGGAAGCGATTGGTAGCTGCATCATGTCTGTCCGTCGGCCTCTGTCCTCATGTATCAGAGCGACGGCCACCAGGCGAATTTTCGTAAAATTTCGGTTATGTTGAATTCTTATGAACGCTTTGTGATTTTGGTTACAATCTGACCAACACATCGGACACTTCACGTTCATTACGATTTCTGATCTTGATTGGTCTTTTAATGGAGACAGGTACGCGCTGAGGTCGAAGAAACAGTTGAACTTGGAGCCTGATCCATTCTAAACGTCGAGTATCGATCGATATCGATCGTAGAACTCACGTGCAATAAATTGTTGATGATCTGTTTTAAACCCATAGGTAGGACACGGAAATATCTTACATTGTGTTAAAGTAACTAATGTGTGTTTCTGCAATGTGACCACCTCTTTATCGTCTGATGACAGTAACGGAGCGAAATTTCCTGACCGAGAGAGGGAGATGTGATGTCATACTAGTAGTACAGCTTGGTGGGCTTAGGTAATTGTTCGAACTTCAGAGAAGGGATGTTGCAGAAGGGAAGTTATGTGTGTTATTCAGTATGTACCATTTAGCGATACGGCGATTGGCTGACAGATAAGCTAGACATGTAGCATGCCTGACAGCTGCATACAGAATTGTCAGATACTTCTGTGGTGAGGTTGGGGAACTAGACGCAAATGTTGGGGCACTGCAGACTTGGATTTAAGAGGTGAGAGTGAGGATAGAAGTAAAGTGGCTAAGGATGTGTGTGCTTTTACTGGCAAAAATAATTCTTCAACAGATTGCCATGAAGTATAACCTACCCGAAGAAATACCCTGCCGTGCAATAGACATAAGCCAGAACCGGTGCTGGAATCAGCTAACATGATTTTTTTATTGAGTCAGGTCTGTCGTAACTGATAAAACGTTAGATGTCCGCAGACCTGATACAGTGCCCATTGTCAGAGGGAACAAAACAGCATTTGTAATAGATACAGCAGTTCCCTTGACCCATAACCTTCCTACACCGAGGCAGAGAAAATTACGAAGTATGAAAACTTGGCCCTGGAAACAAAAAATATCTGTCAGCTTAACAACGTATCTGTATACCCCTTGGGTCATCTCAGCGTATATATGGAATATAGGTTTAACCAAAAACATCTTAAGAGTGGTGCAAAAAGCAGTGCTGTTACAAACGTGCCATACATTAGGCAAACTCATAGTACACGCCCCTTGACTTTAGGGATCGAGTGAATTTTCTTCCCCTATCTGAGCGTAATCTCACGGACAGTCTAGGATAGGTGAAGGCTTCTCAGCAGATAGATGCTGAAAAGTGTAATTAAGTCAATAATAATAATAAATAAGCTGCTTCGATCTGTAGCAATTGCTACAGACCGAAGCACTTTAAAATAACAGCTTTCCAGTGGCAGTTGGTTTTTAAGAACTGGCATTTCTTCTCCCTGAAGACGGCACACTTGTGCCGAACATGCTGGAGATGAGCCTTTAATATCTCATTCATTAAGGCTGTGCATTTTGTTGGTGCAATAAACGGTGTGCTTAGACTTTAATGCAGTGTCTGCTGTCAGTCACAGCTTGACGCTTCCTGCCCAGTACATTGTTATCCCTGTCTTACGAGTGACCCTACTCCGTGGAATTCTTATATCGTGGTCTGTAGGGCTGTGACGCCTTGTAGTTTGGTGCATGTGTACTGATGTTTCGGAGGTACCCGCTCCATCTGCAGGTTAGCAGTGTCTGTACGGTGTCACTGCACACGACCGCAGTGGAAGAGAGTCCTAGATCTCACTATGCTCGTGGAGTTCGTCCGTATTCCTGACAGCGTTAGCCAGAACATACCTGGAATGAGTAAAAAGGAAGAAGCCAGTGAATCGGATGTAATAATATTGACATATTGAATTGCCCTTAATGCAGAGGAAAAAGGTTTAAGTGTCTATAGGGTGATGCTTTTATATTTTAGAGGAGAATCTGGAGGCATAGCCAGAAGATTACAGGGCAAGGCAAAAGGATAGAGGCAGGGGACTTGGTAATAAATTGCATGAATGTGAGACATAAAGACGTGATTGAATTGGGACACAAGAAGGCATTCGTTTAGGTTTCTCTTGGTATTGCTGTAGACAGAGTTGGTACTCGTTTCCAGATTTCTGTGGGGGAAACACCAGCTTGCCGTTTTAGTCAGCGCGTGCGCCTGCGTATTACTGCTGTCTGCATGCTAGCCATAAAGCGTTAACAAGCAATTCCGGGCAGATCCCAGGCAGACTGCTGCCTGTTGGACAGACGGAAATCCTGCAGTTATCGTCCTGCTAAATGCTGTGTTTAGGCGGTAGATACTTCAGGTTAGACTGTTACTGCTCTTGAGGCGGACAGGCGCATAGGCTACCGTGCTGGATTTGTGTAGGATGATATGACCGAGGGGACTGACACTGCAAGGCCGGCTGTGTGCAGTGTAGTATTGTAACATGCTTCTGTAACATCATTATGCTGTGTGAATTATTATTATTATTTGCTGTCTCTTGTCACACGCCTCTTCTCCCTGGTACTTCTCCTGAACCAACGTCGATACCCACCGTTCAGGCCTCAAGTTTCAGACTGCAGTACTTTCCGTATTATGTGTGATGTTCCTACTACAGCTGTATTTTGTACTGAATCTGTTCAATGATTTCCCGGTACTGCTTCCAAACGTTTCTGTAAACATTTTGTTTCTGTTCCGGTGGCTCCAGTCATTACCGGTATGTTCACACATTTATTATATCTCTGTACATAAACTGTTTTATTATAGTTTGTTGTCTGCTGCCTTTTGTGCACATTTCTGTCCGCCGGTTTGCCACGTCTGTCATTATGCATGTTTTCTCTTTTTTTGTTTTTAATTATAACTTGCCAGTTTACCTTAAGTTCTCTGTCGGTGTGCACCCCTTGATTCAACAACACTGTCACATCTTCATGTTCACGTACTGGTGCATGTGCGTATGCGTGCGTGCTGCACCGTTCGTCGCTCCGATGCCTTAGTGCTTTGCCGATGTCAAGTAATGTAAATGTGCACATACTCTGTCGTGTCTCATTAAGTACTCATTCTTCGCCAAAATTGGGAGTCCTTCCTTCAAAATTTTATTTTCAAATAGTTTGTACTAATCGCTTGGCCTTGAGCTGCCACTGTTGTACTATTTCTCCCTTGATTTCCCCAAATTTTGCCTATCCTCCGGTTTTTAGTCAAAGTTACGTTCCAGTTGTCCACGCATCCTATTACCTCACCGTCTTTCCTTTATCTTCTCCCGTGTGCTGTCCTTTGTCTTTTTCCTCTAATTCATTTTCCCTCTAGGCTTCTAGCTGTCTGTAGCATTGTTCAGTATGTACTGGTCGGTACGTTTTGTCAGTTTGTATCAGTGCAGTTTCTTCACTGTCCACACATTCAATCAGCTTCGAATGGTCCGCTCTATAGGCTTCTTCTGACTGCATCAGCCTCCGTCCTTCCTGTTTTGGGGAAATACAAGCGATCTGTGTGTGCCTTTGATGCTGTCCATGGTTGGTAAGCAGTTTATTGGTCTTCCTGTCCAATTTTCGCATTTCTTCTTTTTCCAATTAACCATTCCAAAACGGTATCTTAAGTTCCTCTACTCTGACGATGGAAGCAGCAGGTTTCTCCGAAACTTCGGTGCCTACCGAATTCCACAGTGATACCACAAGGTCGTATTTCAGATATTCCAATAGCTGCCAGGACATGTTTAGGTCACATTCTTATGGCCCTTACCAAAATTGTGCCGTGACGATTGACTTGTGCTGAACCCGGTGATTGATTACGTAGGGCCTTCCCTGCCGTGCCTTACCCCTCCGCCTCACCCTCCTGCTGCATGAAACTGTACTGTCTGCTTCTGCAAGTTGCTGGATTAACTTCTCCCTCAGTTTCAACTGTGCCCGGCATTGTAAATTCCGTCAGGTAGTCCTGCCATTGTCGTTGATCAGACAAGCAAGCATGTTTTCTTTTCGTATTTGGGGTTGGCAACGATCTGCAGGTTTGGGGGACTTGGAGCGGAAACGCAAAGCGGCAAGCTTCAGCATGCTGTTGCGGAAATGATTTGTGTCACACCGATTCGTCTGTTTGTTATCTTGTTTCAGCTGTTAGCAATTAGCAAATTTTGACATCTTCTGTTAACTTGCTCTCTTGCGGAACTGAATGCCTTACGGCCACTCCGTAGCTTCCACAGGCTGCATTAGGGTACCTTTATTTGGGATAGGGTTAGTGTGGTAATGGTGGTGGCACAAAATCGCTGGGGTCAGGGACAGTTGAGGCTGCGGGCTGGACAGGCAAAGAATCTTGGTTCAGTTCCCGGCACAGTGCGATGTTTTCATCTCCTCCAAGCCGTTCACAAGGATTCCGGTCCCCACCAGTCCTTCCATGTAGTGGTTACTGGGCGCCTTTCTCCAAGGCGTAAAACGTCTGGCGCACGAAGCTCACCACTCTGCTGAATTTTTTTGCCTCCTTTTATTGCACATTCAGTACATTACAATAGTATAAGTACAACTTATGTAGTCGAACCTAAAATCCCACACTAACTCCACTAAAGATGAGGGTAAGAATAGGTGGGCCTATTCCTCCACTTCCCCTTTGGCATGATGATGTGCACATAGGAGACTACCTTTCTACCGTACGCTTCCCGAGTGGGGTTTGGCGTGTATTCCCGTCTGCTCAGCAAGCTTGTAGGTCTTTATTTCAGGGTAATTTACGTGGGAGGTCTCTGAAAGGTCCACGATCGACTACGACTGGCTGACACACTAACATACACGCGATGCAGTGTTATTTCTTTAATTTTACTTGTTAATTGCAGTGTCTTACAAAACTGAAGTATGATTTTTGTTTAATATATTCTAATAATCAAATGGAAAATGTAAAAGTTAATGTGAGTGACCACGGCACTTGGAGTAAACACTTAACTGTACATTTATATGATACCATTTACAGTTAAATATTGCCGGAACTATATACGTTTTTACGGAGCACCGAAATTTGCATGCTTGCAACTCCAACGGTCCAAAAGAAAGTGTCTCCTCGCATGCGTCTTCTTCGTTCCAACTAACTACCCCATTATGTATCAAGTAATTCTATTGACTGCAATTCGAATTTAAAAAAAACCCCATTGGCAGAATTAATTCTTTAGCAAACCGAATCCCATCGGCAGCTCTGATTTAAACCAACGTTAAACGAACATAGAGGTGCTGCTGCTAAATGAAGCATGTCCTCAGCGATAACAGCGTCTCATTTTTCACACAGAAACACTCAGTTGCAAAGCTTCTGTCAACTAGACATGTAATAAATGTTTCGTCCAGGCTCAAGTTGCTCAGTACCTCGTACGGTTTTCCTTATTAAATCATTTACAACCAAAAAAAAATCTATCTATATGGAGCCCGTTCAGGGTTTGAACCTGAATCGCCGTTAACAACGTTTTCTTTACTTTGTCAAATTGCCTGGTGTAATGTGTAGAGGCCTGTGTAAGGCCTGTTGTTCATGTAGTTTCAACGTGCAACTGGCGTGGTCTTCCTGCCAGGCCGCAATTCCAAGTAAAGAGCAGGTACAGCAATAGCTGCAGGTTTTAATTAGTCGCATAGCTCTTGGGGGGGGGGGGGGCACCAGTATAGCGTTTGACATGTGGCCCGTGGCGGCCTGAATTAAATTGGCGCCTTTTACGCTGCTGTTGGGGTCGTTTACTTCCTCCCCCT
>Ga0131853_10007707_pt1 | contig 19522 bp, 7 predicted proteins | sample TergutLab28metaG_FD_92764 | JGI IMG/M metagenome (GOLD analysis project Ga0131853, IMG submission 92764) | Labiotermes labralis P1 segment gut microbial communities from Petit-Saut dam, French Guiana - Lab288 P1 (version 2) (version 2) | ecosystem: Host-associated > Arthropoda: Insects >... | reverse complement strand
GGGGGGGGTAGCGTTAATGTAAAATTATGGTTCTTAGTTGTGTATGTTCGGTGTGAAGTTCTTTGTCGTTTGGTTGTGGCTGGTAACGTGTTTCTATTAATATTAATAGTTGTGAGCCTTTATGCGTGGTGATCGTAGTGTTCTCTTGTGTGTAGCGTGTTTCATCAGTGGATTGGTAATGCGATGTGTTGTTAGTGTTATTTAGTGTTGTGAATCTGAAATTGTACATACCTTGGTTTGATGTAGGTTGGAGGTTAGATGCGGTTAGGTTGGAGTAGTGTCCGGGCTTCAGTTATCACGATGATGCACGGTCCAACAAACATCAAATTCGCAAGTGCCGAACAGGAGAAGTGATTGTTTCCTTTCTTTTCCGTTTCCCTCAATCGGCTTTCCTTTTTTCCTTGAACTAGGAACTGAACAATAGCCTATAGATAATTTTGCCATATTTTAAGGTACTGAGGAAATTATGGATACTTTTCAGTTGTTTCAGTAGTGAGCTTCATATGTGTTCGAGCACCATTTTTTGTTTGTTCCTAAGTGGTGGAAATTAAAGACCAAACAATGCGGAATTTTAAAGAAGCGATACTGATTTCAATTCAGTGTCACCAGTCGGTAGTCGGTCACATAACGGTAGAGTCTTGCACATGGTTATGCACGGGGATATGGATTGTGTGTACCGACTAGGTGAAGAGTAGATTGCTGCAGAAACTGAGTCAGGAGAACTGCTTGTTTGCTTCCCCGGTTTTGGTTTTGGCGCGGCTTTCAGCGCGTTTCTAACCGGCGATGTCTGTCGCAGAACTGCCAGGTAAAGATCATTGAATCCTCTTCCAGAACGGCTTAGTCGGTATAGTCATTAGCGTACGGGCTCCAAATGCGAAGATCCCGACTTCCAGCAGGTCCAACATACTTATGTTTTTCTGTAAATATCCGGATTTACCCAACCCGCTCTTCAGTAGGTACCGGCGGATCTTTCACTGTTGGTGAACGGTCCGGTGAGGGGCAGGCTTGATGCTGACCTCGTACCCCACATATAATTCCGAGGTAAAGAATTAGTGGAACCATCCTTCAACTTCACTGTATGCCTTCGTAGCATGCACAGGAACAATCTTATGCCGAAGCTTCAAGGAAATGAAGATACAAGAAGGGCCTGCTCTTATTTGCGTGGAAGCTACAATTATTGCATCTAATGGCCGCCTTGTAATAAACGAACTGTACCAGTGTGTATCGTTCTGTCGCTGAAAGTGCGTAGATTTGACTGCTTTTAATAAATGGCATGGCTGTTTTTCCTTCCTAATATTCTTCGTGTTCAGACTAGTAAACGGATCGTGTAAAGCATCATACATAAGGCAGGCTGTGTCAGCCGATGTTTCTTTGCTAGACACGCATGTGCGTTACGAATTTTAATCCACATACAAACATTGTAAGAGTATCGTGTCGGTGTGAGCGCATGCCAGTGAAGTCAAGACACTGACAAAAAGGAAGCTGCAGGGCAGTGACAAAATTTCAGACCTTCCAAGGATAGGGGATGAGATCTGGAAGCGTAGAGAAAATGTGAGTGGAATAGGCAGTTGGCCACAGTACTGCTTTGCTTGTGTTGCCGCAGAGACGCGAACTAAATGTTGTTGTATTCAGGGAGGGGGTGGGGCACGTCAAAACACAACTGTCTTTTATCCTACCTTATTATGCTGACGACGACATGTAGGATACAAGACAGTTGTGTTTTGACGTGCCCCACCCCCTCCCTAATTGCTTATAACACAACGGGAATGATACACCTAAACATTGTTGCTGTATTCGTTGAATGTCAGACTGGTAGTATAAATGTTGCCACCTTCCGTCGTTCAACATAATTGTCTTATGGTGCATTCGTAAGGCGTAGTTCAGTCACTATAGTGGCCGGGCTACGGACTTGGTGATAGTGGGTCGATTGTTGTCAGGACTGGGGATTTTCTCTACGGTACACCGTAGAGAAAGGTTCTGGTCCCACCCGGGCAGGAACCCGGTGGGTACGTGGTGCTGTCACATGGTGTCAAAATGGCCAGGCCTTTAAGCTGACAGTTCTCATCCATCACATAACAAAATCAAGAATACGTGCAGCTGTAAATCCTTCCCCTCCACACTGTTCGTTCGAGGCGCAAGATTTAGGGAAGAGCAGCTTCAGCTTTCACCACTGCTGAATAATGGCACTCTGGCAATAATTGCTATCAGCACAGAATATAATTCGAGCTATTGTTCTGAGACTGCGGTGGACTGGAAGCATTCCTGGAATTTAACGTGAGCCGCATTTGTTCAACACAGGTTTTAGTTGTCCTTCCATTTTATAACTATATGAATATATGAATGTATACAGTAATATAAACAGTCCACTAGATGTAACAATAATAATTTTATTAATAATTTCAATCAGCTCAACATATTTCGGGCGATAGTTTCGCCCATCCTCAGGAGCACTAGACTGTTTACAGCTTGTGGTATAATGCACCGAAGAAGTTGCCTGCCTACAGGCAAATCCTTCGGTGCACGGACTCACAAACATCAAATTAAAAAAAATGAATATATATCTTTGAATCATTTCTTATATATTGTGATCATGGCCAGCTTTTTGCGTGTAGGCTTGCCATCGAATAGAGTTTCTTCCCCCGTGTGTCGTGTTTGTATGTTTACCCATTCAATTTACATCATCAGGATAATTCGAATTGTACGGCAGTTCTCAATATGACGTGACTTCTTTGATCTTGCAAATATGTCTCAGATATGAAGAAAGGTAGACTGATCAGTTTATCGCCCTCTGATTGTCAGTGATGTCGCCTAGTGGGCTATTAACAGCAAGGAGTAAGCAGCATAGATGTTGGATTTACACAAATGTAACTGAAAGGGGCAGTGTTGCATGTGCCTGCGTCAGTAGATTTTGTGGGGTCAGTATGGGAATGATTTGATTTGTTTACGTTCAGAGTTCTATCTGTTTAATTAGTTTGTCATAAATGAAGGAGAGTCAGAGTATATGAAACACTAATTCAATTATGTGAATGTGCTTACGTAGTTTAAATTTGTTAACTGGACGGTCGGAACGTGTACTGGCCTTGTTCGGTGCTCCACAAGTTCGTACGAATTCGTGTAGATTATTTATTTGTCTATTCTGAACTGAATATTGCGCTGCAAAACGTACCAAAGTGCGGCGAAATTTACTACAATTTTGGTACCAACTGTACTGGTTCTCAAAGGGCGTGTGTGCGCGTGCGTGCCTGCGGCCGTAGTTTGTAAAACAGATATTGTAGTTACAGTTCTTTTTCTTGTAAAATATGAGCGATGGAATGGGAGAGAAATGCAGCACGCTTGGGGAAAATGGGCCATGCAGACTTCAGTTTGCGAAATCTGTAGGAAGAGACCACTCCTGAGTCACTGGACCAAATTGGAAGATAGTATTAACCCTTCTAAGATAAAAAGAACTTGACATATTTAAAGATTCAGTTCATGCCGCGCACTAAACACTCTCCTCTGTTATAGAAGCCAATTATTTGATGCTGTATAGGAAAATGATCACCGTTTTTTTTTTGTGATATTGATCCAAAACACGGAAACGCGTTCTGTGGGTGGGGTGTAGTGCGAAGATGCAGACTTGATTCATTTGGCTGACGTCAAGGCCCCGTGCCTGGCTCTTATTACTGTATTATCTGGCTTCACTAGACGGGCGGGGATTTCTGACCACCTGGCCATTTAAGGTTCTGGAAATGACAACTGTAGTCAGAATTCGGATAAAACGCTACGTAATTCTCGATGTAAACTTTTGTCGGATGTATTTAAAAAAAAGTCATATCAAAATAAAGTGACAGATTTGTGTGGTTACAAGATGTGTGACATTATTAGTGATAGTTTGTTTCTGGTATGTGTAAAGGTGTTTATATTAGTAATTAAGAAGAGAGGCACGAGCCTGTGCTGAAAAATTGTAATTCGAAATATTTAGATAAATGTTATAACGTTTAATTAACACGCATGAGGTAGTGTAATTTTTGTAATTAAAGCATAATCCTTGGATGTGCTTATATAATTATCGGACTTTTAATAGTGGATGTCCGTTACGCCCTCGGAGAACGCTTGATGAAAATTGGTTTGTAACACATGGTATTATTTTAATTATGAAATATGTACTTTATGTTATATTAGCTGTATTGCGTTGACCTTTGCATACTGTCACTGAGTAATAATGCAAGGACAACGAATTTGAGTTCATTGATTCTTCACGGCTGCTTGGTAGCCGGAAGGAAGCGGGTTCCACTGTCGGCTTATATCGAATACCCTGAGAGATTTTTCGAAGTTACTGTCAATCTCTTCAAACAAATGCGGAAACTTCACTACCTCAAGTCATTCCACGACAGATGCATTCCACATACTTGTGATTGCGGTAATCACCCTAACCATTCTGTTCCAAGACGGCATCTACTTTACTTTCTACGCATAAAGAGTTGTGCTTAAATGTAGATTGTGTCACCGATTTGTAAAGCAAGCACACTGACCGCCATACCTGCGGTTGTCAGAATTCCTCTAATATAGGCCTGGTTTTTAGTAGTCCACGTATTGAGTTTCGTTATTCATGACTTTTACCCACATCCTGACTGCATTTTCCGAAGATGTGAATTGTAACAGACTTTCCGGTAGAATCTGGATGGTACCGATTTTCTGCGATGTGTATCATTATCAGTTCCACCGCGTCGCAATTTTGGACTTTTAAGAATCCAAATTAACAAGGTAGCTGTGCATGGTAAATTGGGAATACTATACGTGCCACGCATAATTTGCACATCACGAGTCTGGGAATATCGGGAATTCTAGTGTGCTGTGTGCTAACCTGTGTCCACTGCACTTTATCACGGCCAGTACGACAGGGTCAGCACCGCCAGTATCAAAACTGGATCAGGATGGAAGGCTAGGTACAGAGTTTTGTTGTAAGATCACTAACATCGTGTAGTTTAACTGAAGAATAAAAACCAACTAGATGCCACTTTTTATTTTATTGTACTTCTTATAGGCACAACATGTTTCGGGCACTACTATGCCCATCATCAGGAGTACACGATTATAATGTTGATTACCACATTGGCTGTCTCGTTCTTGGGTTGCTGTAGGTTGGAAGTTAGGTGGGGGTAGGCTGGAGTAGTGTCTGGGCTGCAGGTTATAGCTATAACCTGCAGCAATCCAAGAACGAGACGACCAATGTGGTAATCGACATTATAATCGTGTACTCCTGATGATGGGCATAGTAGTGCCTGAAACATGTTGAGCCTACAAGAAGTACAATAAAATAATAATTAACATCTAGTCGTTTCTTATTCTTCAGTTATCACAATGATGCACGGTCCAACACACATTAAAAAAAACGTGTAATTTTTTTGTCCACGCTTTGAGTAAAAGACTACTTGCTGTAGTTTGATTTTCTGATGGTAAATTATGAATTTTAGAGGTTGAGGCACGAGGGGACCCAGGCCTAATTTAATGCACTGGCCTCCAAATTTTCCTGGAGTGGATTCGGGAAGCCAGGATCGTCTGTATGCAGGTTGGTATTCGAAAAGGATGTCTGTTGAATGCAAGTCAGAAGCTTTCAGGTTGAACCCCTTTTGTCGACAGAAACGCTGAACTACGTACCCTTGGAATAGGAAGAATAATGTCACGGTCTTTCGGTGGGTTTACTGTCGGAGATAAGGCGTTTCGGTTTTTTTTTTATTATGTTACCAAATGATCCGTATGAATGGAGGAGTGCCTGTGTATGCAATATTCAGATTTACTGACTTCAAGCTTCTTACGTCAAATGTTTTCCTGTTTTAAGGCACCTGTACATCTGTTGGCTATAGAGCTCCACAAACTACGTTTGCACCCAAAGTAAACATTTGGCCTAATTAGTTTGGTGTCTTCCATTTTCCGTGCATCAGTGAGATGCATAAAATGTAGTAGAGTGCGTTTGTTCGTCTTTAATACCTTTTACTCGGTTAACTTAATTTTCATGTTCGGTATCCCGACCTTCAGTCATTCGGAAACCCTAGGAAATACACTATGGGTTGGGAGAGCTCAATCCGTATAGCGACTGGCTACGGGCTGGACGGTCCGGGGATCGAATCCCGGTGGGGGCGAGATTTTCCGCACCCGTCCAGACCGGCCTTCAGACCCACCCAGTTTCCTATACAATGGGTACCGGGTCTCTTTCCAGGGGTTAAGCGGCCAGGGCGTGGCGTTGACCACCCACCCCATCTACCGCCGAGATTAAAGAAAGAGTAGAGCAATACCTCTACATCCCACTGGGCCTTCGTGACCTGTTTTTAGGATGAACTTTGCCTTTTTACCTTAGGAAATACACTGTTTGTTTGTCTGTTGAAAAGAAGTTTATTTTTTAATTTGAAGAGGTACAGTTTTCTCCAAAATTCTCACCATATTTTGTCGCATTTTACTACAGGAACTGAGTATGCAGTGACGACTCCTAAGGAAGACAAATTGCTGTAGACATGTGACATTGGCCCTATTATCTGGAGAGCAAAGGGACTCAGTTGTATCCCGTGGCCACCAGAGGCAGAGCAGCTCCTGTTTGCTTCCTAACTTTCTAATCTGACGTTAGCTTCAATCTTGAACAGGCCTCCTGCACTTGTAAAGGCGAAAGCGTGTGACGTCATGCATACAGTTGTGTCTGTGTGTTCGGTACTTTGTATTATAGCACCGACATACATGTGTGAGTAACGCAGCAGAGTTTTGGGAGTAACCACTAAATTTTGGAAAGGTAGGAAGTAAGGAAGGAAGGAAGGAGGAAAATAAAAAAAAAATCCCTGGATGGAAATGAGGTGTGTTATATACGCATAGCATAACGATTGTGACACAATTGCTTTTGTATTGCCTTTATATTTTCAGTTCGTGAGTCATAAATTTTGTTGTTTTCTTTTAAATAGCGTAAGACTGATTGTCCCAAATGAAACACAAATGCGAGTCCTGTAAATGAGTCCTTTGACCTTTTACACAATACACACTGAGTTTCTCCGTTTCCCAGTTGAGTGTTGCCAAAATACAAAGACAGATGTAGTGTGTGAGATAACAGGCAAATGAAAACTTTGGCAGATTCGTATTTTGAACAGATCTGCCTTGAAAGAATAAACCGGCCCTCCTGTCAAGACCGTCTGATCGAAGTCGAGACTTTTTTTTTCGGATTGTTGGATGGTTACGCACAGGTACCATTTGCGCAGAGTACAAACAATAAGATGCAACGTTTCACAATTTATTTATTTCTGTAAGACGCTCTGCATGTTTCAGAAGGTTTTTTCCGTCCATCATCAGCAGCTCAAAACTGCACATACAGCGTCAGGCTACTTGCTACCTGCTGCTAGCCTGGCTAGCAGCAGGTAGCAGTAATGGTCTGACAAATGGCTGACGCTGTATGTGCAGTTTTTTTAGCTCCTGATGATGGACGGAAAACCCGTCTGAAACATGTAGAGCTCCTTACAGAAATAAAGTGGAAAAAGTCACCTCTTGTTGGTTGTACTCTGAGAATATATTAGCGATCCACGGACTTATGAATGTTAAAGGCACCACTTTATTTTCGAGTTGGAATATGGGTAGGCCATGTTGCTGGGCATTCACGCAGATAGGCTATGCATGTAGGTCCTCATGTAGCGGCCGCTACTTTTGGTCGATGGTAACTAAAATTCGAATAGCTGCACAGTTTCCTGTAAAATACTGCAGTTTTAAATTTCTTGGATGTAGTTCACCGTACAGAGGTGTAGGCGTGAGTCAAGAAATGCGACCTCGCCTGTAGTCGAGATAAACATTCAAACGATGGATCTAGAGTAGAAGGTGAATATAACTGTAGAATTGATGCTGATAAGACTGTGGGCTTGAATTAAGCTGTGAATGTCGTCACTTCTACTTCAGTGGTAATTGGTTCGACTCTTGGGGGGCCTAGATCCGGCTGTCATGGCTGGAGAACACTGGTGACAGACTCCCCTGCGCTTGACATTTCTGTCCAATGTTAATCTTGTATAATTTCTTTACTGTCATATTCAGCGTTATGTGTCTGTTTCAGTCGATAATGCGTTGTTTATAGTCATGGCGAACACTTTCCCTGGCAAGGCCTGTAATACAGAGATTTTATACGGGAGTGACACCGCTTCGTCGAACTGGCATTGAAGTAGGTGAAGTGCACGTTCATTAGGTGGGAATGTGGAAGGTGTCTGTGATAGCCTTCAGTGCTGAAAGTATTAGGCTGACATTTGCCTGAGACTGTGAGGGTGTTGCGGTAAGATAGGAGCAACCCACGCTTGGACCGCATTTGTTCTGAAGATGGAGACAGCCGTCTTCACAGACACGTCGGCAGTTCGCGCCCGGAAGATTTAAATCGTGCAACTGCCCTTACTTGCTTGTTTTTCCACTACAGTGTTAAGATGCCGCTTGCAGCGCGTAATGTAGTTGATTCTGTACATTAAAATGAAAGCGGTAACCGTCTTACACTGCAGCTACAAGCTTAGCTTTCCACCGTGGGGATTATTTGTGATGTCCATTATATTTTCCACTGGTGTCTGCTTTCCTTGCTGTGTGGAATTGCTAAGCTCTGCCGAAATATTCAGGTCAGTAGCAGCGTACATTGCCCCTTTTCTGTCCGTAAGAGATACAAAGCATCCAGTAATACCACTACAACAGTCTTGAATAGTCCATTGTGTAGTAGTTGCTTTGTTTATGTGTCTTTGCTGCCTACAGGGGACAAGATGCCAGACTGTCAGTCAGTTTGAGTGGCGTGTGGGCACTTTCTATAGTTCGTTCAGGATGAACCGTGTATTGTGGTATAAGCAAGTACGAGTGCTTGTATTTCCGAGAGAAAGTCGACGGCTTGGCGCAACTCAGCCAGTGAATGTTGCAGAGATTTGCTTAATCCTTATGTAGACTAGCATTATGAATTTTTAGTTGTAGATTAGGACATCTGAGAGATTATGTCACGCCATGGAGTGGTCTCCCGTGTGGGATGCTGGCGATTGCTGAACTGCTTTGAGAACTGACCGCCTTTTGTGAAACCAGATGGCACAGTACTGTGTTGAAATGAACCTGCCACTGGATATTTCCAGTTAGTCCACTCCGCATGCCACATTCCATTTTATGCGTGTTCGCATCTCTGGAGAGTTAATTCCTCCGCGTGTAGGAAGTGGGTCACCGCAGAAAACGGATCTTTATGTTATTATGTATTGCATAATTTGCGGAAACTCGTAGAGGTTTGTCAGTTTAGTTTAGGTCGGACAATTTTTATGATAATTTTACGTGAGCACTTACCTGCGTTTCTTCGCTGGGTGTTGGCATTCCTGCTGTACGCGTGCGCAGTTTTCATAATGTTTTGTGCCCATGTGCAAGCTAGGAAATGAAAACTAGATTTTATGTCGTTTATTTTCCAGATATAAAAAAAGAAACACTAGTGCTCCCGTTTGTTTTTGTTGTAGCTGTATCCTGTCAACAGGATGACAATCGATTGCACTAAGAATTAGGCATTTGTTGTACGAATGCTAGCATTTGTAGAGAAGTGAATGTGCCGTAACGGGTACATATATTGTGCATAATGATAGTGGAAATTCATTGTAACAGTGTCTTTACAGCCACGCCTAGCGTCAGAGCCTGTTCATCCTATCAGGTTTTATTTATTTATACCTTTATATATATATATATACATGTATTCTTGATTTATTTAACAGCTTGTAGAATTGCTATTATTGACGAAAAGCAAATGGTGAACTGTGTGCAAAAAGATACTAATAAATGCAAAATTACATATTTGAATAAGAGGTCAAAAACATCTGACAGGGGGACGTCCATTAAGGAGGCGAAGGTGCGCATTGGACTGTAGTGCCATCTAAGAAGAAGAAGAATAAGAGGAGGAAGGGAGAAGAAAAAGAAGAAGAAGAAGAAGAAGAAGAAGAAGAAGAGGAGGAGGAATTACTAAGATTGTGTAGCGTCGAGTTTTAGAAAGATCAGTGAATAGTGAATTCGAAAGGATAAGAAAGTAAGCGATCTTATCCTTGTGGAATGCACTATCCCGGAATTTGTGTGGAAACACTGCGGAGAACCACATCACAACAAGAGTCACAACACCCGGTTCACATGCCGGTTTTTAAGCCAGGAGCTCCCGAGCTTGGAGCAGGAATGCCAGTCTTTCGACTGAAATACTGAGTTTTTTTGTGTGAGCAACACTTTGTATGCATTTTCGTGGCTCCATTGTGTGCCAGATGACTGTCACGTCTCTTCCCCCTTAATTTGATCGCCCTGATATATTTGGCAAAGAGGAGGTACAAGAAGTCACCTAAGCGCCCTATTCCCGAACATCCTCAATCTTTCTGCTCCCTCGGGGTGAAGAGACCAAGTTTCACGTCCACATAAGACAGTAGGACACTTCTGTTTGTTTAACTGGCGAAAGAATACTCGAATTTAACCTCCTATTAAGTCGGTATGTTTATAATTTTGCATTGTTACTGTCGTCCCCAAATGTACGCCAGCAGTAAAATATGGCTTCATTTTCATTCGAGTCTGCTATCGCAGGATCTGACTGCACGCTGCCCTGCCGTCCGAGTCTGCAGCCTCCAGCAGAGAAGTTGTCGCTATGATTAAATAGTTCATTTACTTTTCCCTCTGTTTAATAGTTGCTTGCATAAGTGACGCTGAAAGGTCACAATGAAGGAAAGTCTTACTTAATTATATTATGTTTTAGTTGGCGTGGTAATTCGTGTGTGTGTATTGAACCTTGACGTCATATAGATGTGTGAATGAAATGTTCATAGTATGGTTAACATGCAAGTTTCCCCTCGAAGTCAAGTAGCCGGAACGTGAACATGTCCGTCTGTGTAGATGTTAAAAGTGAGACTAAGTGTAGCTACCTGCATTCCCTCTCTCTTCTTCCGTGACTTTCGTGAAAACAGTGACAATTTTTCCCCCCACTTTATCTTTGCCAGTTTTGTTTTTAAGTGATGTGTCTCGTGAATTTGTCTGCTTTACTTGCTGACGCTCACGTAAGCAGGCGTCAAGCACTTGTCGTGAAAATGTGTCGAAGTGTTCATAATAAACATTTTTTTAAAACACTGGAACGCTGAGTTGTAGTCGTTTATTTTGTGGTAGTTCTTTAATGAGTCACCAGAATTTTTGGCGCTGAGCTTCTGCTGGTTGTCTGAGGACCCACGGCGTGCAGACCCTAGCTACCGGCGTTTTGTGGTCATATTGCACAGGATAGCGTTACTTCAGAAAACATTGTCTGCTATGTTTTCTTTTCTGTTTTGTATTGAAACCTTGGGAAATTGAACTTTGTTATTAATTAAATTTTATGAGATAGGATTCGCTATTTATCGAGCATAAAGTACTGATTGCGTGTTTTCTCGACTATAAGCGTTGTGTAGCATCGAATGTGTTGGCGATTGTGATTTAATAATTGTCGTGACCCCTTATGTGTTCCCAAACTATTTTCCGAAAGCTCGGGGTAGTCTGTTTCTCCAAAGTCGGCCACGGAGCCCATAGCCTAGTCCCTCAAAGGTCGTCTTTTATAAATGGAAACATTGAAGTGACAACTAATTGCTAGGATAATTACAGTCAATAACACGACAATGTATATCTAATTGATGTTTATTAGACGATGATAAAAACTACATGTTTCGGCCAACATTGGCCATCATCAGGTTTTTCATCCGAAAGAACTGTATGCTGTAACAGTGTTTATATAAAGTATGCAGCCGCGTATCGATGTTGAGATCTCATCATCGAGGACTTTGAGGTAAACATGGCATGTAGCCTGGGTGTGGAGCCGAGTGATGTGGGCAGTTAGCTAGTTTGGGGGGGGGGGGTTGTAGGTTAGTGTCCAGTTTGTTCCCGTTGTAGATACCATTTCGGGTTACTTAGCGTAATGCCTCTCCTTCGTAGGTAACTGTCGTCGATGGGCTGTTTGCTTCGTGGGTTCTTAGTGTTCTTAGTTCTTTTGGGATGAAAAACTTGATGATGGCCAGTGTTGTCCGAAACATGTAGTTTTGTCATTTTCTAATAAAAATCAATTAGATATACATTGTTGTGTTATTAACTGCAATTACCCCACCAATTAGTTTCTACACACAATGGGGATGGCACATTTCAAAATTTCAAAATGGAAGTGACAAGTTCCACATGAAATACTATAGATACCTCTGGAGATTAAATACTTGATTTTAGGTTGGAAATCTATGGTTTTGGCCTATACATTTTTAAAAAACGGGCGAAAATTTGTGGACAGTTTCAACAGCGCCCGGATAGGGTCAACTGTTTTGAGCACGGCCATGAAATTCGGGTTTAATAAAAGGCAAGTAATTTCTTGACTCTGTGAATGACTGTGAGCTTTTCAGAAAGAACTGTCCATGATATGTGTACGCCCATTGTGAAAGTAATAGGCAGTTGTGCCTCTCAGCAGACTGTTCTATGCTTTCCATTGTGTCTTGGTTCTCTATGCTTTAAGTCGATGGAATGAGGCAGAAGTCGGATGGTAGGTCCATTGAGGATTGCTGTATGTACTGTATAGCTGTACTGCTGTACTTGCGAGACAATGTATTCCACTTGTTATTACGTTTAGATGGTCATATGTCGGAATTGAACTGATACGAAATGTTTATTTGATATGCAGGATCCGACCTTAACTTTTATGAAATGTAATTAAAATTTCCGTAAGCATCTTCTTCTCCCTTTTCACTTCACAGATATTCTTGTGTAATATTAATCCTTCATTATTTACATTGTGTGATTATTCCTCCTATTTCTTTCTTCTTTTCTCCTTTTTTGTTTTCTGCTATTTTTTCCTCGTTTTTTTTTAAGTTGACTTTCATTCCCAGTACATGTGTCCCGTTTTTCTTTTGTTTTTGTATTTCTTTGTGTTTACACCTGCTTTGTTTTAATTATTATGACGGCGGGTTAAGTCTGCTTCTGTCAGTCAAGACGCGCCATAATGTATAAGATTTTTAATCAGGCCCTTTGTATTAAAATACCGTATTTCTGCACACGAAGTTCTGTCGTATGTACATTCACAGAATATATATATATATATATATATGACCTTCCTTCAGTAGGACCTACTGTAGAGCGAACAGTGGTGTTTTTGTTATATTGGGGTATTTAGGTGATGTGATGTAGTTCCATGGTGTTCCTTCTTGTGATTCGTGCGTCACAACAGCACATTTTTATCCTTTCACTGACGCCAGATTTTTTTTTCTTTCAGAATGACTTTATATAGTGTGTAAAGACAAAGGAACGCTGTTCGGCCATGATGGCAGTGACTTTGAATAAACTACACTTAAAGCTTTGTGCAAGTCGTTAGACTGTGTACAGTCGTGTACGAGTAACTGAGTTTAAGAATGGAGTAAGAGAGGTTTGTGAAGATGGTGATCAAAGTGTTGAGAAACTGTAGCATGTTCCTCTGGGACAAGAGTTTGGCGACAGTGACGCCTGCTGCAGCAGATGGAGGTCAGATGGAGACCGGCTGGGACACCCCTGATTGAACTATTTTATGCTGATGCCCTGACCTGACCTCTGCCTGCACTAACACTCTCTAACGCACACTCACCTCAATGGCCGTAACCTCAGAACTGCCTTGTCTCACCGCCAGCATTCTGCGTCTCATTATAGGTAAGTTTTGAGGTCTGACATTCAGTACTTGTTTAGCTTCCCTTTGGATATGTCAGGGCTGCTGTTGGCTGGTTCGTGTGCGAAACTTGGGGTTTCATAAGGAGGAGGGCTTGGAAGAGCAGAACGACTGCCTGCTGTGTCTGTGCTTTCGGTAGTCAAGTTTCGCGCAGTTAATTAACACAACAACAGAGAAGGCGTATCAAATCCATTACCGTTGCACCCTGATTTGTTTTTGTGCCTGTTCGCGGAAGTCGCGAAAAGCACCAATTAGCTTTGTCTTGTTTTTCTGTCCTGTCCGTCTGTCCGCGTGTATCGACTGAGCTCCCTCTGGACTTAGTTTCGTGAAATTTGATGTTAACGAAAATCTGTCGAGAATATCCAAGTTTGGTTAAAATCAGATGAACTCTCGGGAACTTAAATTAAGAGCTAAGTACGATTATATTTTTGACAGCAATACGAAACATATTGTGGCTACACAACAATGCAAGGAACCCATTGTTACATTTTCGTGACCAGAATGGTTAAGTCCACAATGTTTCGTAATACTTACATTGCTTGTCGTGTTTACAAAATGGACCTACTTTTTTGCAGTGTTCACTTTGTCAGAGTCATTCTATATCGGACAGATGAACTCGATGTTACATTATTTCCGCCGATTGAAGCGGATTCGGGTCATTCATGCATTGCTGCTTTTTGTGGCTTGACCCTCGGAAGTAGGTGAATATTCTCTGTCTCATCTAGTACCAAAATCCGTCGCTGAACTCCACCGTACGTGCGCATACTGCACCAGAAATGTCTCCTTATGTTCGGGCTTAATATCGGTGGATTTTCCGTGCCTCCAGAATATCTGAAAAGCCATTGAAATTGAATACCTTTTGTGATGGTCTTATGACTATCGCACTTGATTCTTCTCCTGGCCACGAACCAGCTGCTGCTCAGTGCGAGAGTGGCTTAACACGTTCTGCAGTTCTTTAAGTTCAGTTAATTATGTAGTCTAGCCCTGTTAGCAGAGCATTACACATACCGAATGCCGCCTTTGGCAAAAGTTCTGAACCAGTTCCATCCACGTTCCTTTGTCACAGCCTGTTTCACTAATATTCTTATGTACCATCTTTCCACTCATTCGCCTTTCAAGTTGACGTTTTCCATTTGCTTTTAATGTCTTTAGATCCTGGTCAGTTGCCGAACCTATCACAACCACCAACATTGAACTGTCTTGGCAGTCACCTTTCTTGATGACTTATAAATCACGAATTTCCCCATCATGTGAGTGGCGCTGTAAGCTGATCACTGTTGCCTCCTCCATATGTTACGATAATTTCCTCAGAACTCGTTTTAAAACAACATTCATGTTCTTCTTCCCTTGTGTTATAGAGAATAACATGTTTTTGAAAGCTTCAGTTGTCATAGTATGCGTGTGTTTAGGTACGAATCTCGTGCGCTCTGTGATAGCATTTCCCTTTGAAAAGCTTGGGAATGTCAGTTGGCTGCTGAAATTTATTTGATGCCCCAACTTTTATTTAAATTAAATACGTATAATGTAATTTGGGGGTGAGTAGTCAGTTTTTTTTTATATCGTGTATTTCCAAGAACCCTCACTGAATTTACTTAGCGGAATTCAGATATTGATTTGGTATTGCCGCTGTTTTTCTTTGAAACAGAGCTAATTGTTTGCTTCAGTTAGTGTTTGTGTGTGCATGTATTCGTGCGTGTGACGCACCATGGCGACCCACACACAGGTGGGGTAAAATTAATGGTTATAAATTGAGAATGATGTGATATCTGTTTATTCGTGCTTATAATGACCGAAAGAGGATGCGAGATTCAAAGTAGCAGAAGGGTCGGAAGGTTGTGAAAATTCCTCTTGATACTCATTACACGCGCTGGGCAGCTGACAAGGTAATATGGTAAGGTAAAGGTAAATGTAGAATTCACCCTAGAACAGACCACGAAAGCCCAGAGGGGGAGTAGTGGTGTTGCTGCACTCTTTCTTTAACATCGGCGCTAGGTGGGGTGGGTGGTGAATGCCACGCTTCAGCCGCTCTACCCCCGGGAATGAACCGGTACCCATAGCATCAGACAGTGAGTGGGCCACAGGACCGGTCTGGACGGGTGCGGAAAAACTCGTCCACACCTGGATTCGATCTTAAACTTCTATCTGCCTATCTCATTTATTTTATCGATTACTAATAATATTCTTGCTTTTTAATATACAGCCTTTTGTGTATATTTTCAACCAATTTTACGTCGTTTTTACTAACCACGTGTAGTTTTCCAATTTTGTACCGTAATGTATAGGAAGATGTCTTTCTTCTCTAACATTATATGAACGGCTGTGTAGTATCTTGCATTTGTCCTTGTCTATGGATGTGCCGATGGCCCGTAAATAGGTCGAAACTCGTTACCCTCGAAGTATAACTGTGTTGTGTATCAGAGAATACTGAATCAGTACATGTAGTGAGAAGTTTACTGTACCAGCCAGTAATGTGTTCTAAAACCGAGTCTTTGTGTACGTAATTCGAAACCTGTAGCCTGAGAGGAAACGTACCTGTTCTAGCAAGAACGGTAAGCGTATGACGGAGTATCTTACGCCGCGTTATCTGCCGGCGTTATAGTAAGATATTACATTCTGCAATTATGCAAGTGGAAAAATTCTTATATTCTAGGTCCTGATTTTCTGCTGTTGGGTTCCGTTTCAAAATAGGTTTTTCCATGCAGAAGATAAGGGTGAATTATTCACAGCATGGTGGTGTAAGGGAGGGGTGTTAGGATCCACATAAGTTTCAGGATCGAAAATAGATGTAGCTGAGCGGTCTTAACAGCGTTCCGGCCGCTTTGACTCCAGTGTATGGTAAGTGATGGCTGTGGGGTTGCACTCTGCGAGCTAGATACGGGAGCTCTGGGTTGTGCAAAAGGCGGAGAATTTCTTGTCTGGTTAGGTGACTGCGCTGCTCCCTGGGGTTAGTTTGTTTTCGACAAGCTGCGCGACTTCTTGTCGACAGTAGACCCGTCGCAAGACATCAGTCATTAGAAGGCAGCGCTGACAACCTGGAACAAATGTCCCAATGAAGAGCTGGATTAGATCTTGCGTCCTCGTACTGAAAGGATTATTGGTAAGACAAGTGAACTGGGTTCTGCAGCGTCTGAGGAAAGGAATGTTATAAGGTGGCGCTTTCTTCTTTTTGCTTCGGCGACAAAGTGAATTTTAAAACCATTCTCTTAACTTTTTTAAAATCCATAAAATTTTATTAAAAAAGAATAGCATTAAATGCAGAGAAATGCACAAAAATTCTCCAGTCGACAGCTTAGTGGCTGATAGGAAGGTTCCAGTTTCAGTTTGTCTTTTCCTCTTAAGGGTTATCTTCGTCTACGGTTGGCAGAGTCCAAACGCTATAAATATACGGAAATGTTTATGTAATACTGAAGTTAGAGAGGTATAAGTAAAGTACCTGTTCACGTGTAGGAGTGCGGGAGGGGGTTCGGTGTTAAAGGTAGAGCCCCACTGTTTATTAACCTAGGCACTAGATGGGATATTGTGAATTTGACATCCAGAGGACCGTGCATCGTGATGTATTCTTAAACTGAAAGCAAACGAGATGCGCTGTTTCTCAGATTTATTTGATAAAGTACTCTACATGTTTCGGACAAGTCCACTGTCGATCATCAGGAGTATCTCAACACTGTATACGCAGCAACAGGTATTTGTCATGCTAGTTCTGTTGCCGTCTGCTCTCGTGGTCAGGATCCTGACCACGAGAGCAGACGCCAAAGAACTAGCATGACAAATAGCTATTGCCTATATACAGTGTTGAGATACTCCTGATGATCGACAGTGGACTTGTCCAAAACATGTAGAGTACTTTATCAAATAAATTTGAAGAATAGTGCATCTCGTTGGCTTTCATTATAAGAATGGGATAATGAGTTTAGCTTCCGGCCATGCGGGTTTATCCTCGGTGAAAGAAATCCGGTAGCCACTGAATACGAGGTTCAGTGGACACCAGAGCTAACTTGGACCTTATGCAGAAGAGTGCAGTTGCTGTCCCTCGCTGGGAGTCGAAACACGATTTTTCGATTATTCGTCCCGTAATGTGATCTGTTCACTGTACCGACTGCACGGTTGTTGCAACTGAAATTGGGATAGTTAATTATTGTCGGCCTTAGGAACGTTAACGTTCCGAAATTCGCGTGGGGTGATCGAGGAAAACAGGACGTATGAAAGGTGTGCGTCTATGTAGTGCTACACCCTCGGTCTTTAAAAGATCTAAATTGTGTATGGTGACGTGATGACGTACGTTCTTGGCCAATTTTGAGTTTCTGTCAATTATTTGGGTTGAGAGGGTTAAGAACAGCAGGAATTTATGTCGACTTGTGAAGCAGTGCCTTGGCATGTGAAAGGCTTATCGGCCTGTATAGCAATATTGATTTCAGGGTTTCTAGCTACGATGTATTATTGGTTGCCGTAATGTAGAAATGCAGTGGTATAAAACTTTGTTCATACTGTTGCGGAACGCTGTCTTTTAAAGTTCCAAGTTCTGTAGAAATGAGTTCCCGCGTGTTGTTCTCTTTCGTTGCTCATTGCCTCCGGTGTGAGTAAATACGATTCCAGTGAACTGTTATTGTTGGTTCACGTGGGTTATATCCGACGCACCGAGATGAAAGTTCACTGCTCATGTCCCATGTAGCCTTTTTCAGCGGAGTATTTGCATATAAATTATGTTGTTACGCTTTATGTAGCGTACTTGAGAGGGATTTGGTCTGTATCGATGTCGGGCAGAACGGTGGATCCTACGACAAGGTTTTTACAGGTGAGGAAATTTAAAGCCTCAGAACTGCAACTATTCGTTCTATTACTGAATTAATACACAAACCAATGCACTTATATAAAAGTTACACATTAAAACACTAAAACTGCTCCGACATGTTTTGGTCCTAGGACCATCATCAGGGAGCTATATTTTCCTTGCTAAAGTCACATTAAAAATAGTCACTGGTTAACTTCGTTGTACTAATAGGGTGTTGTGGCAGCATGTGACTTTAGCAAGGAAAATATGGCTCCCTGATGATGCTCCTAGGACCGAAACATGTGGGAGCAGTTTTAGTGTTTTAATGTGTAACTTTTATGTAAGTGCATTGGTTGGTGTATTGAGTAAATCGACAACATGCACGGTGTAACAATGAAAATAGTCGTTCTATTATCCTCAAATCGTAAGAAATTAGATGACCCCTGTTAAGTCTGTTAATTATACTCCTAGTAAGTCTGTTAAATATATTGAAGGTAGTCCATGTGTGAGACATTTCTGCTGTGCATGCTATTTCTTTTGATTGTCCATTTCCCCACCTTCATGTGATGGTGGCGTGACGCAGTGGCTGTCAAAACTCGTCGCTTTTTCGAACATCAGGTCAACATGGTGCTGCTGCGTAACGAAGTGCGAAATTAATTTTTGGTGCGTAATTCGGACTACGAGCAATGCAATTAACGGAAAATAAGGTGTCATATCAGGCCTATACATTGGATGCGGACGGACAGCTTTTTTTAAATAAAAGCTTTCAAGAATAATGTACAGAAAGTTTGATTTATTAATGCGGTGCTGTTCTACCGGGTCTGGCCATCACCTGTTGCACCCCGTAATATACCGACAGATACGTACCAGCACTTCCACATAACACTCGTATTCACTTTTAAGGTGACCACCAGTGAATGTCTGAACGCCAAGAAAACATTTTTCTAAGTCGTCCAAACCCGGGAGAAGATTCCACGCACTGAACACCACCCGCGAAGCCTGACGAACTAAAATTCTACCTCTACGGCACCCCCCCCCCCCCCCCCCCCCCCCCCCCCCACAAATAAAACACAACCCCCATGATACAACAAAACTTATAAATTTACGCCTCC
>Ga0131853_10007706_pt1 | contig 19524 bp, 15 predicted proteins | sample TergutLab28metaG_FD_92764 | JGI IMG/M metagenome (GOLD analysis project Ga0131853, IMG submission 92764) | Labiotermes labralis P1 segment gut microbial communities from Petit-Saut dam, French Guiana - Lab288 P1 (version 2) (version 2) | ecosystem: Host-associated > Arthropoda: Insects >... | reverse complement strand
CTGATAGACGCGGTTCACACGAGGGCGTGTACGGGAATTAAAAAACGGTCATAACTCCGTAACCGTCCAAAATCGGACACATGTTTATATAAACTTTTTTGATCACAAAGACCTAGGAAATCACCTCCTGCAGTTATGCCCTAAAGTCGTGAAACACCCTGTGTGTATATGTATATATATGTATATATATATATATATGTGTGTGTGTGTGTATTTGGATGTGCAAATTATTGTTTTCATAAGATGAGTTATGTAACATTGCATGGTATGAACAATGTTAAAATGAGATTCCTGTAGTTCTTCTCGTTTCCTCCAGGCAATATCTGCGTGATACAGTCACCCATGTGACTGTATTCTTCTGTGTTTTCCTGACATTCATGCATATAAATCCTTCTTGGTTGACAGAGTATAAATAATTGGATGTCACATTATGGTATTTGAAAATTACCATCTTAAATCTGAGCCTGTGGGCTGGTGACCTTGACTTGAGGTTCTTTGATTTTCCTCTGTCCTGAAAAAATATTGGTATAGTATCTTAAAATAGGCCAATGACTTTCTTCATTGTTCTCAGTGCATCATTTATACTTATCTTCCTGCTTAGTGTCGAATAACCATTTCCCAACTGATGGATGATGGACCACTGCCAGTACACGGCTTTTTATGTGCTAATACACAGTTTATAGTTAGAACTTTATTCTTTAGGTGTATTTATACAAAGATGGAAGTATCACAAATGTACAGGTAGTGAGATTTTACTTCTTTTAGTGTTGAAATGCCCATTGTATTGAACTATTTTTTTTTTCTGCATGGAACTTCCATTTGGTTGGTCACTTAAGTTCATTTTTTATTTGCTTGTTTACTGACAGGAGTTCAGGTTTTGGAATTGCTGTTGCTTCTACTGTCTTGCACAAGTCTTCTTAAAAGAATTGTTGCACCTGATTGAGGGACTATAAACCAGGGCACTTTGTTTGATTGGGGTTAGTACTATTGGGCAGTACAGAGATAAGGTGAAAAAATTTTATTTCAGTTTTCTTGTTGTCATCCCCTTCCACGTATTCTTATTTTTCTACCTCTTCTTCTTTGTGCTTGTAATTCTAATGACATTAACTCTGTTTCCAAGTGAAGGAACCGTACAATGAGAACTTGGTATTATCACTTGGTTGGTAAACGTACTGGTTTGTTGTTTAGAATCATAGCCATGAAATTAGATGCTTGTCATTATGGGTAAAGCTTGTTTGTTTTAGTGACACTAATTTTGGTGCAGCTTCTTTAAACTTCAGTACATGAAAATTGAAGTGAATATTTTTGAAGCTGTTACTTAAAACCTTACACACAAATTTTAAATGTTACGGCACATTGAGTTGTTGATTTAAATCTTACACTAGTCCTGTTTCATAAGTTGTGAACAATTTCATAATATGAGGTGTATGCAGAACATTTCTGGGCAATATGTTTTTTCTCACTGATAATAGTATAGTGTTATTCCATGTTGTCCCCTTCACAGTAGATCCCCTTAACACTAGATAACACAGCCCAGCGATTACATTGTAGGATGCATTTGGTGGCCTGCAGTTATTTTTTAATTATTCTGTGTTGTGAAATCTCTCCCTCTATAACAACTGGAGTTTCAGGCAAAAGGAAACTTCACAGGATGCTATATGTGGGTATTATGGAGGGTTCAGGTCTGTTATCACGTCATTATTAAGCAGAAATTTCTGGACATACAAAGTAGAATGGTTAGGAGCACTGTCATGGCAATGAGGCCAGTCTCCACTCTGTCACCCCTTACATTATTTTCACCACACATCTTCCATGGCATGTGATAGAATGTCTGCCTAGAAATGTTCATCCACAGTTTGCTGTGTGTGTATTCAATTTGTGATGCACAGTCTGATGCCTGGCCAAAAAAAAAATGATAGGCTCTTCACACTGGAATGAACACCTATGGCCATCTTTGGGCACAGAGCTAGACTGTTCCCCAAGAATATGGTTTGTGGTTTCTTTCACATCTCAAAGGTTTCTGTAGCAGTTTTGACTGATTTGAAGCAGAACTTTATGCACATGTGCTGTCTAATAAGGTTGTCATTTTCTGGAGGACTGGATATTGCCTTGTACAGTCTTGCTTCATAGGCCATTACTTTATAATGACTAGTGCTAAAACTCAGAAACCTGACTGTAAAGATTCTACCTTACTCCACCTCTGGGTGAATTGTGTGCTGACTGCAGTAGTGTCATCTTGTATTCAGTTGATCATTCTGATCACACCTCATATCTGCAGTAGCTTAAGAAAGGCTCATGATGTTACAGTGCCCTCTGTATTTTTTTGACATTGAACCTCTGAGCCAGAAATGTGGAGAGTATCGAAAATTAACTGATAACATCAACGAGCTTACCAAGTATTTTCCTACATATGATGCTGTTGTAGAAAGGATCACAGACTTCCATTTCTGCTGCTGTCTACTGAAAAGGCTATTTATAATGAAGAAGTGGGTATTTATGAAATAATTATCCCATTGAGCCATAACTGTGTAGAGTACTCATATTTTCAGATGTTCCGTAAGTGTTCCTTGAAATGAAATGACACCTCAGGTGTGTCAGCATACTCGTATCATTTTTTGCATGAAATTGTTAAGGAATCTCCATTATGAATTGCTGTGGGAAGTTCATAATGGAAAATGTCATCACCTTTGTAGTAGTGCAGTTCATACCCTAAGCTGGTACCTTGGTGTTAATTTGTGTGAGGGTGTGCTGATTATTGTTTGTGTGGAGTGTGTACACTGAATGTATCAACCCAACAGAATTAGGAATCATGAACATAGGTTTCATTCCCAGCATGGGCCACAGTTTTTATTATATGGTACACTTTTTCTAGATGTTCAAAGGAAATGTTAACGGAGATGGGGTAAGGAAGAACGTATTTGAAGTGCCTATCATTGCACAGTGGATACGCATAAATCCCACCCGGTGGAGGGACAGGATTTCTCTCAGAGTGGAACTGTATGGCTGTGATTATGGTAAGATCTATCAAATTATGGCCAGTTATATTATGCCATTGAATGTTGTGATAAAGTGGTTAGAACCCCGTTAATTTCACTACAGTCTCTGTTTGATTCTGAACCAAGTTTCTGACTTACCTAATGCTTCCCCCCCCCCCCCCCCCCCCCTCTCACCCAAAAACTTAGGAGGATCATAAAATTTTTTTATCTTCCTCTCATTTTGTGTTTTTTCTTTATTTTCTATCCACTTTTTTCCATTTCACCTGGGCCCCCCCCCCCCCCCCCCAGGCTTTCCAGACACATACTGAGATAGTATCATGATATATTCTACATCCCTCATAATGTGGCATTTGCTGTCATATTCCCATTTGATTCTGTGTAGTTTATGTAGCCTGCATTAAAGTTGGAATTGTCATGAGATATGTAACAGTGAAAGAGGTTATTTGAATGTAATCAGTCTAACTGATGGATTTACAATAAGAATGTGTAATTCACATTCATCTTGCCAGTGTAAATTTAATGTTGTTAGTGTTGTGTTCTTCAAGACACAAGATTTTGAAGTTTAAAACAGTGACGTTCTTTATGTTACTCTCATTCCATCATGGAATACATTGAAATCTTGCTTCTTTTCCAGTGGCAGACAATCTGTACTTCAATGGCACTGCACTTGTTCGATGGGATTTGATGAGGGACCCCATTTCGGCATCAAGGGAGTCTATTAAATTTAGATTCAAGACAAATGTTGCAAATGGAGTTCTTATGTACAGTCGAGGTACACAGGGTGATTACATCGCATTACAGCTCAGGGACAACAGGATGCTTCTGAACATAGACCTTGGTATGCACATCACATCAGTGGTTATTGCATTGATCATATATTCCTGATGTTTTGGAGATGTTGCAGTCTCCATTGTCAGGTCTGTGTCTGTAATATCAGTCTAAAGAGCGCATTGAATTACATCAGCAGCAGTTTTAACCCTTTGGTGCCAAACATTATATTTGTGTGTCATGCGGAGTGTGCTGCTTGAAATGCTGAATGTTATATAATTATATCTGCCCTTATGCAGTCTTCTGCAGATTGTTACAGACATTTTATTCTGGCCTCAAAGGTTTAAAGTAACATAGTCGCCAAGCCATAAAAGCTTGTGGCGGATTGATGTGGGGCTGTACATACTATTATCTCTATTGCTAGACTGAGATGGGTGGAAAGATTCTCACTTTGCTTAAACAGGATATCCATAAGATTCTTTGAAAATAAGGGTCTTGGTTGTAGCTCAGCATATATAACACACAGTCTTCTGCATTCATTTGGATGCATCTCCTGCTGGGAGTGAGGCCTACTGAAGACTTACCTAGCTTTTAAGATTGATGTTCATCTAAATTATATATAAAAATGCAGTTCCTGCTGTACAGGCTTGTGTCCATTATAAAGACTAACTTTATAATGTTGGCAGGGAAATAATCAGTTATTGTGAGAAACACACAAAACACTAAGTACCCCATGTAGACACAGTAAAGAATTTCTTACTTTTAAATTTTCAGTGGTGCATATTCTTACCACTAGGCTTTTAAGTGGTTCAAGAAATTGTCTGTCCATGTGAACAGGGAATGGAAATATGTGAATGAAACATAAAAACAATTCTGAGAATAATGGTGCTTGGTAATTTAGAGTAAATATTAACTTTTACCTAACTGATTATAAAACAACTTTCATGTTTTGCTGTCTCTCATATGTGCAGCTTAACTGCTGATGGTGTACTGATGTAAACAATTTTGACATGTGTGACTCATCTCATTTCAAACATTCGATATATTCCTGTCAGGAACCTTAACTATAAACAATGCAGGGTTGTTTGGAGAGGGACATTGTCTTTTACATCACCAAATAGATGATGGTCATGGAAAGTGCCTCAGTTTCTGAATATGCTTAAGTTGTCTGTTTGTGCAGCACACAGAATGTACAGTTTTTCCACTGCTTCCCTTTAAATACAAGGTTCACCTTTGCAGTCCATCCCTGCAGATGGAGACAGAAATGTCTGAATTGTTGGCAGGTTAGCCTGTTACAACACACCGCCATAACTCAGTAATGCATTTCATTCCAAATGTGTGATGGTGAAATCCTTAAATATTCATTGCATCTCATGATTGATGGTGACTCATTCTATATAGTTGCTGTTAGTTGTATGTGTTTCATATCCATTTAACCCTTTCAGGACTGATATATATATATATATATATGTATGTGTGTGTGTGTGTGTGTGTAAATTACATATAAAAACTCACTTCCTACCTCATGGAGAACACACACTACTTTCCATTTGCAGACTTGTCAGTTACAGCTTTTTCTCTATATAATGTGTTGATTGTGAGAATGGTATGACTAAAATGTACATAAATTCAATCTGTGGGCAGATTGTAAAGTTTTTAAATACTGCAGTTTATATGCATAGTTGTGACTGGGCTTTAAATGATTAGTACAAGCTTGATACATGCTTACTGCCACCATGACAGAAGCACCACTGCCTGATTGGGTTGTAGGTTCAGCAGTATCACAGTGGGGCAGTCTTAATGGTCTAGATTCTGTGATAGTAGAGGTTTTCTGAAATTGCTGTGTAATAGCATCTTGCTTGTGGTCAGGTGCGGGCATAATGACGAGCCTGTCAGTTGGCAGTCTTCTGGATGACAACATTTGGCATGATGTGGTGATCTCTCGTAACAGAAAGGACATCATGTTCTCTGTTGACCGAGTTCAAATTCGTGGAAGAATCAAGGGCGAATTTTACAGACTGAATCTTAACAGAGGTGTAAGTATCTTACCACTTCCTTTTATAAGTGTTTGAATTTAACAGATTCGATCTTAACAAAGGTGTAAGTATCTTAATATTTTCCTTTATATGTATGGGAATGTAGATTTGAATTTATGTTTTAAGGAATGCTTGTGCCTTTTTGTACCCCACATAGCTCCATCCAGTATTTTGTATTCCTGCCATATTTCCTTCACACGTACTACATATCTCTACAGCTGCATGATTTCTATGTTTTATCTCAGTACATAGACTGACTTAACAGTCAAGGGTTATCAGACTTGTGTTTTTCTTTTTTCAGTTCTATATTGGGGGAGTTCCTAACAAACAAGATGGGTTGCTAGTAATGCAGAATTTTACAGGTTGCATGGAGAACCTGTATCTGAACACAACAAATGTAATATACAGTATTAAGGAGGCTACAAATTATGGTGATACCTACTTGTATGAGAAAGTAAACACATTGTACAGCTGCCCTGTAAGTAATGTACCCATATTTATTGTTGTATATGTTACCTGTTAAAAGAAATACATATAGACCTTGTATGTACAAGAGACAATTCCATGTGAAATGCATTTAAACAATGATTTATTCGAAACACATTGCGTACTGTGAATTCACATCATCAGTTTTAGAATAATAGCTATAAATACATGAATATATGAGTATATTAGGAGACATAAATACCAATTAATGTTCTTAATATATGCTGAAAATTCCTTAATGTAATACAATGAATATAGTGCAAGAGAGCTCTGCAATACAGCTCTGAAGCGAGATTTGGTATTTTTTAAATTATAAATCACCGATGGTAAAATACAAAATATCATTATCCCAGAATAATATACTCCCCCTTGGTAACGAATGAGATTAACCACAGGCCTTTGAATTTGGTACTTATATCTAGTGTTAATTTCATGAACTGATGAATTAGTATGAAAATTGTTAAAATTATTAAGTTATAACAGCATTAATGAAAATATATACAAGCATGGAAAAGTTAATATATCCACTGTCCTGAACAAACCCCTACACAAAAATTCAGTGGAAACTCCTATCATGATTTTGATTATCTTCTTTTGGAGCAAAAAAAAAATTTGAATTGAAGTAGTAGAATTTCCCCAAAATATTATACCATAATCAGTCGCTGACTGAAAATTTGCAAAATGTACCATATGTAAAGGACTGCAGTAGCGCAGTGGTTAAGGTGTTGTGCTACAAATCGGAAGGGTTGCTGGTTCAATCCCGGCTGGTGTCACTGGATTTTTCATTGACATAAAATCCATCTGATTGCACTATGACCCTGGGGTCGACTCATCCTCTAACAGAAATGAGTACCAGGAGTATTTCCTGGGGGTAAAGGCAGCCGGTGCATAAGGCTGACAACCTACCACCATCCTGTGCTGTTGTCATGAAATCTGGGAACCTTAACTTCCTGGAACCCTCTGGGCCTGTCCAGGCCTGTAATGGGACTGCTTTACCTTAACCTTTTTACCATATGCAAAACTTCAGTATCTGAAAAATAAGATTTTTCCGATGGCATAACAAACAGCACTTGGCTTTGGAATAATCTCTTATGTATGACTCTTCCTGTTAAGTTGATTATCAATATATAAACCTAAAAATATAAATTTAGGAACCTCGGTGAATAATTTATTTTCATACTTCAAAGCAAATAAATGTGAAGTTCCGCTGTTAGTAGTGAATTTTACAATATTTTATCCATATTTAGAACAAGCTGATTTGCATGAAACCAATTTACAGTATGTGTGATAATGAAATTAAAGGCATGTTTGAGTTCGTTATAATTGGGTTTAGAAATGAGGACACTAGTGTCAGTATACATTATAACAACAGAAATAGGTCTAATGTTGAAAGGAAGATCATCTGTATAGATAATAAAAAGCTAAGGACACAATACAGATTCGTAGGGGGCCCAATGCTTTACTATCTCCCAACTCGAAGCATAGTTATGTGAATATTGAGAGTTCAGTACAACCCTTTGTTTTTTACCACCCAAGTATGACTCAGACCAACCCAAAAGTTTAACTTGTATTCCATAAAATTTCAATTTCTGCTATAAAACTGTATGATTCACAGAGTCAGATGCTATAGATAAATTACAGAAAATTCTTACAGTCTGTGTTTTATTGTTCCATGCTTAAAGAATACTGACCATAAGCTTGTATGTAGCAACAATTGTGGATAATGCTCTTCTAAATTCATATTGCTCCGGGATCGAAGTATTATAACCTTGAAAGTGCTGACTTACTCTGCGAAAGCCTTCTATCTCAAATAACTTGGCAAATGCAGTCAACAATGAATTGCTCTGTAATTTGCAGTGTTATATATATCACCGCTCTTAAAAAGTGGCCTTATAATGGCATATTTGAGTGTATCAGGAAAAACAGCCAAAGAAAGTGATTTATTAAAAATATGAGATGATGACTGACTTATTACATGACCACATGATCTCAGTATTTTATTAGATATCCCGTCATATCCAGAAGAATTTTTATTTTTCAGGGAGCCAATTATACCTATTATTTCCACCTCTGTTACCGGAACAACCGGCATAGTCGGATAATGATTAGAATTGTGACTCACTAGATATGGAATAGCAGAATCTGCTTGAACATCTTGGAGTTTTAATTTCTGCACTAATATTAAAAAATGACTGTTGAAAGCTTCAGCAGCTTGATTATGATTATTTACTAAATTATATATTTCAAGTACAGAAGGCATTGTAGCAGGGTGACATTTTGTTCCTGTTTTTGTCTTAACAGTATTCCACATAGTTTTTGTTTTGTTATCAAAGAGTTATATTAATTGGTTGAAATACATCATTTTGCCTCTTATGATTTCCTGTAAAATTATGCAGTATCGAGTATAATAAGCTATTAATTTCTGTGCCACCTACAAGACACCCTTTTACCATGAGTAATCCATCTATTTGTTTTGTTATTTTTTGTTGTATGTTGAGCAGGAAAACATGATTCGACAGTAATTAAAGTATTTAAAAATGAGTTAAATGTATCTTGCATGTTGTCATTCATACATATTACCCCAAGTTTCATTTTTTGACAACTCCAAAAAGTCAGGGATAGAATCTTCACATAATAATTAGTTCTTCTAGTCAAACTTCTAGTTTTAATCATGGTAAAAAATTCTTTAAAATTGAGTATTGACCATTGTCATGTGACAGAACATTAACTGTGGAAATATCTGAAAAATCTTGTCGCTTTTTATAGTCTGTATAACTATTATCTATTAATGTACCGTTACAGTTTTGTATTCTTAGAGGAAAATAGATTGAATGATACAAATTATATGTAGTCAGTAATGAAGACAGTTGTTTCTTGCGATAACTATTCATCAAATAGTTAACAATTATGTCTCCACTAATTAAAACCTCAATCCTAGGCCTTTATATGTGCTTCATGGTAGATTCCAACAAGGCTAAAAACTGATAAAAATTCCCTGAAGGAGACCCATAATTCAATATTATAATCAAATTAGAAAAATTAGTATTTAGTATTAACTATAGTATAACACAGATCTATGATTTTCTCATCACAGTTTTCAGAAATATCAAGAGGAATATAATTGACATCCTCTCTGATAAATATACAAACACCATCACCTTGAAAAAGAGTGCGAATAGCCAGAATGTAAAGTATAATTTTCTAAATTAACAAAACTGAGGGTCTGCTTAGATAAAAAATGCTCCAGTAAACAGAGAAAATGAGGGTTAATTTGGTTTGTTACTCATGAAAACATCAGTTCATCATTTTTGCTGAGTAATCCCTTAATGTTCTGATGCATTAATATTAAAGAATTTTTCAAATCAGTGCTGTATGTATCACACAGTTTAATATCCATAAAAAATCATTGCTTTTAAAAATAGGTTTTTTCCTTTTAGATAAGCGTTGCTCAACTTCAAGTTTTGGATCTTGTGCAGAATCATGTGAGCAATTTACACAATCATCAGTGTTGCTCAAAATACTTATCATTGAACATTCTTCACTAACACTAATTTGGCACACACTTGTCTTGAATATCACTGGGTATTCCATCTTGATCCATATTGTTGTCCATATGATTAGATGAACATGATCTCTTAAAAGAACTTGTAACCATCTTATCCTCTGTTGCAGCTTGTAATACAGCTGCATTATTACTGTTACTGTCGTGATATGGATTTATCAATATTACTATTGAAATGTGATTCACTAACTTCTTGTACCAATTCTTCCTTTGCTGTCACTTGTAATGCACATCACTTCTGTTCATCACTAACTTCAGTGGCTTGGTTTGAAGTATCTACATGTTCAACTGTCCAATTTAGAATTATAGGAGAGGAAGTTTAATTTCACAAGAATATTTTTGTGATTAACCTTGCTAGGTTATGAACACTCCAATCTTTGCCACTTCTCTTCATGTGCAGACCATGTGTAATATAGTGCTCTGTATATGTACTCATATTGTTAATCTGTATATGTTTATGAATCTCTAGCAATTTGTACAGTCTGCTGTTGAATGCCTCAACCTCTTTATTTACAGAGGAGAAAGCTGCCAAATTAAATCTGTTGTGCATCCATGATAATAACATTAGTATTACTTATTTTATGAACAAAATGATTAAGGGAATGAAATCCTTTCTTTGAATTATTTCTGGCTGTGTTTATAGATCCACCACACACTATGACAGCATCAGTCTTTGTTAGTTGCTTAATATCTGATTTAACTGAAGAAGATATTCTTTCTAAATCAGCATTAGGTTTAACAATACCGGTTACATCAAAGGCAATTCCCAGTACAAAAAAATCTTCTCCAAATATCCTTTAGCATGACTTTCACCTGTTATAAGGATATTATGCTTATTAAGTGAACAGTTATTTGATTCACTCAAAATTGAGACTGCAGTTTCTTGTACGCATTCTTAAAGGTTTCAGTCGCAGCATTCAGTTCTTTAAAGTTGGAAGGTAGCACATAATGATTTGAAGTACCGGTGGTCTTTGTAACTGACTTTGGTTTAGATTTTCCCAGTTTATTTGATGATTTTGCATTTATTGTAATCCATTTGTCCATATTAATTTCTGCTTGGCTGGATTTTGAAATACGAGTGTTACCATAGCTAACCACACTCTCTGTTAAAGGAATTCCATCACCATAAATCTCCTTCTGTAAAAATTCAATAAGTGATAGGAGAGGACAGTTCAGATTGCACATTATTAAGTTGTGTCATCATTACTTTTTCACATTGTTACACCTAGAAGCATAAGTACCAATTGCACTATACAGTAAAAATTTGGTACGACCTTTCTCATCAACCATCACATCTGCCGTCTTAACAGAAGGCTTTACTGTGTAATGGATTGGGTGTACTAAAGTACTGATAGTAGATTAATGGTAGAAGTCTCTAGGGGTCATCCTGAACTGTACAACTACAGTTGCTGCGATGGCATGTTGTCATCCCATCAAGCCTGCATGCATGGATGCTGAGTTTGGAATGCTGGCAGTGATGTGTTTGTATTATTACTAAGAGATACTACATGATTGTAATTGTAATATGTAGAATGTGTGCATGAATATGGGACATGATCACACCAGCTGTGTGTTATGTGACATTCTGATTTAGAAATTATGCTTTCTGTTTTTTAATTTAAAGATTAAAGTCTTCTGGGATGTGACACCGTGTTGGGGGGTTAATAGTTCCCATTGTTTGAAGGGATTATAATATCTTTGTCATCAGGGACAAGCTCTCTGACCCTGCTCATCCCAGAAACTGAAGGCAGTTCAGTCCTTTGAAATGGCAGGAACTAGGCACACAATGACACAGTGTCACATCCCAGAAAATTTGAGTTTACAGCAACTCAATTTTGAGAACCTGAAATGTCAGATTGTTTGGATATGCTTCTACATGCCATTTATTTTTAATTTTTTTTTAGCACTAGTAGATAGCTTAAGTATATGGTGAAGAATGTAGGACACTAGATTTGGTGACCAAGCTTGGAGTCATAATTTCAAAAGACAAGTGAAGTTGAATGAAGTCAGCATGGAAGATTTTGAAATAGTTTATGCTCATTCACACATCACTGGCTGACTGATACTGTCTGATACCCAGAAGTAGTATTTACAGATCAGCTTTTTGGCTTGCAGTAAAAGCAGTTTATAAGAACACCACACAGAGCCACAGTTTCATATTTTACACAATTTAGGCAAGAAAAGTAGGTATTGGCATAAAATTGCTGAATTATGTTATAATGATAAGCAGCAGTTTCTTACAGGTATATCAGATTTGTTATACTTGTGATCCTGAACATATTCCAAACATTGTTCTCAGTTCAGGATGGGAATAAATACATTCCTAAAAACAGTGGCCTGTTAGTGACACTTCATGATAGTGTTGGTGAAACTGTTGTTGACATCCCACAATCTGGTTCCTGAAATCTGATTGCGAACAGTTTTATTGATAACAGGTGAAGCTATAGAAGTCACTAAATTGTATTTTGTGGATTTCGTAATGATAAAATGTGACATACTCAAAGTGTATCATTAAATAAACAAAGTATTTTTATATGTTATTTCCAAAGCATATTTTTGTTATTTTTGCAGGAGCCTCCAATTATTCCAGTTACATTTTTAACATCGCAGTCGTATGCAAAATTAAAAGGATATGAGGGTGTACATTCTCTCAATGTTTCCTTTTCATTCCGGACGTATGAGGGAGATGGCCTACTGTTGTATCACAGGTTTACATCAGATGGTTATGTTAAGGTATTAACAGTGATTAGTTTTGATGTTGTTCACACAACTGTGCTTAACCCTGATATCTTTTACCTTACCAACAAGACTCATAATTGTAATTTGTTATCCTTTGCAGTAATTACTGTAGTATAATTTTTAGAATGGAATGTATTGAGTGGCCAAAGCTATAAGGTTTACGGATAAATTCAGGAAGTTAAGATTAAAAATGTTATTCTCAGTTACAACACCTGCATCTGCACCATGGAATTTCTTGACAATGGAGCAACTTGCAACACATCACTAGTCAATAAAAAGACTTTTCCCATCATCTAATAAACACAACAACACACTATATAATCACAATGTTTCTAAAGCTTTCAAAATGTTGTGATTGTATAGTGTGGTGTTGTGTTTGTTAGACATTTTGTTTACTGATGATGTGTTAAAACACCTTCATTCAGCTGCTTCAGACTTACATGATTTTAAGTTGTGACTGTTTACTACTGAGATTCAAGATTTCACATTTCGCTGTCGTAGGTTGGGTGTATATTAAAGATGTGTAACACTTGCTGTTACAGGTTTCAGGGCAGACGTTAATATTCCCGGGTATTACGGTAAACATATATTAGTGTCAATAATTTTGTTTTCTTCAGTTGTGTATAACTGTAATAAAAATTCTGAGTGTTGAATTAATCGAGCTGGAAGGATTGTAATTAAACATAACCTATAACTTTGGTACCAGAACCTCAAATCTTAATTATTTTGAATATACACTTAAGTCCAGTCTCTCTCATCCTTGTATTATTTAATGCTTCCTGAAATTCAAGTGTTGTATTTATTAATATCTGCCCAATTTAATTTCACTTTCCCTAATGCGTATTTTCTACAAGGTTTCCCCAACAAATCCTTTATGCCTATATTATCTGACCATTACATCTTAATCTGCAACCTATTGCAACCCCCTTCATATCATTACTACAGTGTTGTGGTCATGTATAAATCATGTAGTTCTTGGTTGTGTAACGTACTCTCTTATCCATTTTATCCCCCTCTACATGTATATGTTATTCTCCTGTGCACTGTGTATTCACACTATGAATTTATAGTCTTGCGCATGTTACAATGTTAATAGAGTACTTAGGTGAGAAGGAACTTTTTGAACATTATAATACACTGAATCTTATGCGTATTGGACCGTGCATCATCTTGATATTTGGTCAACCATTATTCAAATATTATAATACACATTTTTAAATGATCCGTAATCCGTACATTGCCATATTTACCCAAATGCATGACGACTCTAATCTGAGTTGACTCACTGAAATATAACATGCCTGCCAAGTGAAAATGTGCTTATTCAAATCTGAGATGCCTTCCAAAAATAAAATGTCTGCTAAGAAAAATATTTTAGTATTAATTTTGTATACTTAATGCACAAAGCATGTCATATTCCATTTACCTGTACCAATCAGTGTCACTGTCTCCATATTCACAGTCAGAGCTTTCATCTTCCTGTCACTCACTCCTCTACTGCCATTCCACAACATATCGTCATCAGTCCCATCCACTGCATTGGATATACAGCACTTCTTAAAAACCCTTCACACTCACTTCTGGTGAAATGCTCTGCCATGCCATTATGATCCACACGTATTAAATAATACAGTTACATTTCTTGGTTTATAAACTGACTTGAACCCATAAAGAAGATTGACAGTTTTCTCCACAGATGGTGCTAGTGGTGTTAAGAATTTTAAATACATGTGTTTTGGATTTTCATGTTGTGTCTGTGGTCTGATCAGTCTGAGTTCAGTGTTCTTTTTATGGTTTTTAATTTTTGGATTTGCCCAGGTTTTATTTTTATGTCCTGTAGTTAATTCTTAATTTTTCAGTAGCCATTTTCTTGTCACTACCCTTGGACTGCATTTGTTTTCAGGTGCATATCTTACAAGTTAACAGTTTCTGTAGTGCCCAGAATAGCTTGATCTAAGAGGTCCACCAGGTTAGGTACTTGTTTGCCTTTAAAAAAAACATGTGGCTCCTGAAACATTGTGTGTGTGTTGTAAAATATTTGACGATGAGTGAAGTCCAAGGAAAGATTGTGTCATATAACTTTAGTCATGTTGTGTTCCCTCTTTTGTCTACACTTGGCGGTACAGGCCTTTGTTTGCTTCTGCATGGTACTGTTCAGAGGTCTGGTTTGGCATGCTCCAATTCAGCATGCGAAATTAAGAAGGCCTCACATATTTAGGCACCAAATTTAAGGGAAAACCTCATCTTGTATTTGAATAAATATGGTTATTGAGTATGTTTGACATAATTATAATAATAATAATATCAATAAAATGCACACTGGTGTGCTAGTTTTTATATACAATAACCTCCAACATGTTTTGGCCACTCATGTGGCCATTTCAAGGAGAAAATACCAAGGATAAAACAGTAAAAGATGAAACTGTTGTAACTTCAGTTAGATAAAAGTGTTTTCTTTTAATCTCTTATCCTTTGTGATACCTCCCTGAGGATGGGCACATGTTTGGCTGAAACATGTAGAATGTTGTTGTATATAAAAACTATTTCGCTACAGTCGTTTGGTTGGTAGTCCTGTTGTGATATATGCATTTACTACACATTTTTCACATGTGCTAACAATTCTGTGAGAAGATATTTACTCTTTCCTTATGCTAAAATTTGGCTTGTAATTAATGTGGAACTACAAAGTTACAGTTTTAGTTACTGCATTGTTTTACATAGTTGTTCCTGTGCATGCCACAGAAACACACATTGGATAGAGATGTAGTGCCACTCATTCTTAATCTGGACACTAGATGGAGGTGTGTGGTCAGCTTAATGTTGTGGCTTGCTCTATCCTTTGGGTAGGAGCTCCTGGTACCCATGGAATTGGATTCTTGGGTTGGCCCCATAGCCAGTCTTGATGCCTTGGAGTAGGGAAAAGTCTGTGCTGATGGGAATTGAATCACGATTCCCAGGTTGTCCAAACCATAGCCTAGTAACTGTACTGGCTGCATGGTCCTCAGTTTCCATGTTAGTGTTCATATATAATTATCTTGTTCTGTCAGAATAGTTTTTCACAACATTTACAGTTTGTCTAGTGGCTTTTCTTTAAACGGTTGGGTAATTCTGTATACTGAATTTTTTTTTCAGCTCTTTCTACATGAAGGTAAAATTAAAGTTGAACTCCTAACCGCAGGGAATCCAAAAACTCTGTTAGACAATTATGAAGAAGTGTTTAATGATGGAAAGTGGCATCAAGTGATCCTCACAATTGGGACAAATTTTCTGGAGCTAAATGTAGATGGGAGACCGATGAAAACTGTTCGTATATTGTCAATGACTACGGGAAGTGTTTACTATGTGGCAGGTACGCAGAGATAGCTGTAGGGGCTGTGTATGAAGTGTGTGTCCTCCACAGTTAATGTGCTGGCGTTCTAAATTAAAATAAGCATAGTTATTCCCTGCCAAGCAGAATACAATTGTAGGTAAATGTGCTGATGAAGTGTTAAGTCCAAGTAGTTATGTGTGAACAAGCATACCGCCATATTGTTGCATTTGTCACAAGTGTATGGGAATAGAGACATGTTGAGTTGTGTGAGTGGTCAACTATCTATATTTAATTTTAGCTTTGCCAGATGTTTACTCTTTAGATGTTGGTGACTTTGTAAGATATTAGCAAGCATGGTAACTTCAATATGTAAACAAACAATTGTTTTATACCAAACATTAAAGGATTTTTTATAATTCAAATGCAGTTTGAGTAAACAACAGATATTAAATTCACATTGTGTGTGTTTAATCCTGTACCTTTCAGCACAGTTCTGGCTTGTGCTAGAACTTTAAAAAGAGTGATCTTTTACAAAATGGATTAACATATTTATGTAAAAAGTTAATATTTCCCCACCTGTTGGAAGATGTGAGAGATTGAATGTTGAATGTAACCGCCATTTGAAGAATGAAATATACCGAGTCCGTATGTGAAATTAACAATGTATTATGAAGGCAGTAACATGTGTCTGAGGAATTCTTAGGTTTGTGGAGGCAGGCTATCATTAAAAAGTTTGCTGCATTTAAGAGAGTTGTAATTGATTTTCAGGAGCTCCGCCTAATGTTATAAAGCACCGTGGATTTGTGGGATGTATGAGGGTGATAAGCATTGATGGCAACTACAAACTCCCAACAGACTGGAAAGAAGATGTAAGTTTCATTGCATGTGCAGTGTAGTAGGTGTAATGTTTCTTATTAATACCAGAAACACATTCAACATGTCACCTTTTCTCACCCCCTCACTCCACCCTGATTTGAATTGACTGCAGTTTCTTCTTTCTTCTTCCAATGGTGCTACAGCCTGGGGTGGGCCTCGGCCTCCTTCAAGAGTTTCCTCCGTCCTTTCCAGTGACTGCAGTTTAACTATAATATAAAATTCCACCATCCCTGGTTCCTACTGTCCATTTTGGTGATTACTAAATGTCAGTATATTTTATAATGCATACAGATATTCTTGTCCACTGCTGTTTATTGTTAGGCTGCCATGTATGGTGTAATGATAAAGTGACCCGTTTTGACATTTGCAGGATTTTATCTTTATGTGGCACCACAGTAGTGACTAGTACAAAAAAATGTGTTATGCCTCATTTTTTAATTTTTAGATGTACCAAAAGACAATGATGTTAATAATTCAGAATTCAGCTATACATAGAATATCATTAAATATTAGAGTATTTAAAAAGCAACTGCTGCTATATTTCTGTTGTCCTTGCCAACCATACTTGTGAACCTTGCAAGTATATACTTGCAGTACTGTGACTATGTATTTGAGAATATTTTTATAATGCTGTGGCGTCCATTGGATGTGCATCTTTGTATCCTGCTTCACTGCAATTCAGTGAATATCTGCAGCAAATATATTCTCCTGTGTTTCACTTACATAGATGTGAATTTTGAGGTATTCCACAATTGCCAAGCATCAGTTTGTAGCTTTGTAGTGATCCATTATGATGTTTGTGGTTAAAAACTAAATTTTATGTGTGAGATGCAGTATTCATGAGAAAGTGCAAATTTTTACATAGTTGATGTTTTACACTGTAAGAGTACTATTTCTTTTAAAGAGTTAAATTTAAGGGCACGCGTTTTGAAATAAATGCCAATGTGGCATGGTTGTGGAGCACCATGTGGACATATGCAGATCCCTTCAGTTTTGTGAACTGTCAATGATGTTAATTTTAAAATAATTAATTTTCGCATGTTCCAATTGTGGACATCCAGGAGTTGCAGATAAATAGGGTAAATTAGTGTTGCGTTTGCATGTACCGTCACAAGTGTTATGGCTTGTAGACTGCTGAAACCTTATACACACATGTAAAAGGGGTTCTGTCATTTTGTATGGAATGGGTGGTTGTGAATAGGATAATCAATAAATAGTAATGGAAGGCATGCATTAGTCAGTATTGCATTGTTTATGTTTGCTGAGTAACGGTTATTTAGTATCTGTAGGAAGCAGGGCTACTTTCTCCATGTTGTTACACTGTTGAGCTTACTATCTTAATGGTAAACATAGATATCTTTCTGGATTTTATACTCCACATTCAGTTATGTTGTTATAAATCTGTTTCCCATTGTGTCATGTGTTGTGAATAAGCTTATGTCCCAACATACATTATATGTCCTACATTACAGCCAAGCCATTGTTTTTATTTGCATTTCATATCTCTTCTCACATTAATTGCACCCTCTTCCTCTCTGTTTTTGTTCCTTATTTTTTAATATGTTTCAGTTAGAAAACTGGCTTCTGTAGGTTGTAAATTATAACAAATTCAAGCACTTGTTCGAAAACAGAAACTGTATATGTGTGTGTGTGTGTGTGCGCAGTGGGGGGGGTGGGGTAGGGGGTGTGTGTGTCCGTGCATATGTGTGTGTTTGTGTGTGTTTTACAGAAGTTAAATGTAGTATGGCAGAGGGTTGTTTTATAACGTTTAATTAATTTTTGGTGCATGTTGTATGGTACAGGTTCTCTTATAGGAGATTATTTCTTGTGGCATGATGTTTCAGAACTATTTGCCTTCCAGTATAAGACTGCCATCAAAGGTTTGTTTCTTTGCAATGTGTTTGTTATTTTTTAATGATTAAAAATGAATTTTGTGTTCCGTCAGAATAAAATCCCGTCTTGACCCTGAGTTCACGTTGGAAGAACTGTTAGTAGTTATTGATATGTTGTTTTATGGTATGCTTAAGATGTTGGCCTCAGATTGTTAATGTTTTGTTAATATTTGTTTGGTCAGGAATACTGTTGTGCCAACAGTGTTGTGTTTGACACTTGCCAAATGATTGACCGCTGCAATCCAAATCCCTGTAAGCACTCAGGAATTTGCAAGCAGAACTCAATGGAGTTCTTCTGTGAGTGCACTAATACTGGTTATGCAGGAGCTGTGTGCCATACTTGTAAGTATTACTCCACCATCAGATGACAAGTTCAGTGAATAAGGTTGAATGTAGCCCAGCATTTCTGTAAATGTGTGTTATTGTATATGAGGTTAAAGGAAGTATAGTATACCAGTGTATATAATAGTAGTGAATGTAGTTTTAAGCAGTGCTGACACCTCAACCAGTACTTCAGAATTACCTGCAAATACATCCACTTTGTGTTTCATCTTTGTTCTATTTTTGCTGTATATTATAATAGAGAATTAATATGTTACATGTCATAACTTCATGATTAATTAGATTTGAGTTTTTTTGTTGCCTTTACAGCCTTGAATCCGTTGTCATGTACTGCATTCAAGAACACAAATCCTGTTAACCAGAGAGCAGAGATGAAGATTGATGTAGATGGAAGTGGCCCTCTGCGCCCATTCCCAGTGACATGCGAGTTTTATGGTAGGCGCAGCACTCTGTATATGGCCCAATATTGTAGGATCATGAGGATGTTGGCCACATTACTAGGAACTGAGGGGGGGGG
>Ga0131853_10007704_pt1 | contig 19530 bp, 6 predicted proteins | sample TergutLab28metaG_FD_92764 | JGI IMG/M metagenome (GOLD analysis project Ga0131853, IMG submission 92764) | Labiotermes labralis P1 segment gut microbial communities from Petit-Saut dam, French Guiana - Lab288 P1 (version 2) (version 2) | ecosystem: Host-associated > Arthropoda: Insects >... | reverse complement strand
TTTTATATTTATTTATATATATATATATATATATATATATATATATATATATATATATATATATGTATGTATATATTTGTATGTGTATGTGTTGGTACGTATGTATATGTTGATTATGTTTATTGTGTAGCCTATGTGTATATACATGTATTTTGTCTGTGTACGTACCTCGTATACTGTATCCGCGTTTTATTTTTCCGAGTATCTGTATATATATACTCGGAAGTTTTTTTTTTTTTTTTTACCAAACTTCTCTGTAGTAGTAGAACTTTTGTAAGCGCTGGCCTAGGGGTTGCTGAGCAAATCGCAGATGTTTATCGGTGTCATTTAGACTACAAAACAGGCAGAAGACCTGATTGGGTCGTCAGGGACCGGCTTTTAAATGACATTACGTAATCTGAGTTCTGTTAATCGATTTTTGTTGCCGGACATTAGCAGTGGCGGTGCACCATCACCCAGCATCGGTTCGTTCGCCTGGCTGTTCGCTGTGGAACGCCAGTCTGCGTTATCATTCTATTGTGTCATTATTCATACCATCCATCCGTCTCCTATTTGTACGGCCTATCTGCCTGTTAACCACACACGCATCTATCCGTCCTCCCACATTCTCTCTGGGTCCCCTTTCCAACGGCAGCCATCATTTTGACTACATCAGCGATTTGCTTTTCAACCTGTAGCCTTCACGCTGGTTTAGTGCTGTCTATTCCAGATATCCCTTACACGAATGCGATTTTCATATTTTTTGCGGGTTATATTCATCAAAATCTAAGACTATATTTTAATAGCTAACGAGTGTTTCGTCTCCAAACATTGGTATATTTTTAGGAAATAGACAGAAACCCTTTCCGTGTGAGTCAACATTTTTCACTTTTCCATGAAATTTGGTACACATATTCTTCACAAAATGTTGTCGAATCAGTGACGGAGGACAACCTCTTACTTCCAGGTTTAAATAAAATACATTCTACATTGTAGTCTCCTGCTGACATTCGGCATACCCGCACAAAACTTTGTTTTATGGTCTAGGTTTCCTGACGTTTCAGGCTTCCGCCACGAAGTACATTGTTCTGGGTTATCACGCAGCAAGTAGTGATCATTTCTTACCGACGTTTCGGGACCGATGGGAACCAGAAGAGCGCAGTTCTAATGGGTTTGTAAAATTCGGCTTAGTGAAAGCGCTATTTCATACGGAGCCGTAAATGAATTCTACCTGTATTTTCCACATTTATTTTTCAGTTTATTTGAGATTCGATACAAAATCTTCTTGTAGTGATTCTGAGAGGTAGACCGCTTTTTGAGTCAAGACCGTACAAACCTTTTGGGCGTAAATGAAATGCGTGACTCGTGAAACCCTACGAAATTTTGAAAGTACAGGGCTCCTGACTACAGTCTGTACAACCACGCCACGGTTTATACAATTTTAAATCTTGTCTTTACCTGGTCACAATAAAATAATTCGATGCTTCATTCCATGGAACATGTCTCCTCTTACATAAGCTGATAGACGACGTAATAGTGAAACGTTTCTTTACCTATATACAGCATTGACTGTCGTTGTCCCTAATTCACTCTGGATTATGTCTTCATCCAAATTTCATACGTCTAGTATATTAATGCATTAAAGCTCAAGTAGTCCGGAAGCTGGTTATCCGGATCGGTTTGGCCCGTCGGGCAAACTTTTCGTACTGTAACTATACTACATATTTTTATGGCTTAAATTTTCCCCCCCAGTTGCCAAACACATATAAGGAATTATATATTAACGTTTTATTTATATGTAAATAAATATTAATCTAAAATATCCGTTTACAGAAATTTTTTCCCACTTTAAACTGCCAATGTAGACTATTTTCAAAAAAAAATTCATTTATCCGGATTTTCTGCATATTCGGATGGGTCCCCTTGCCAGTTAATCCGGATAAGTGGAGTTCTGCTGCACTAATTTTGAGGTAAGACAGACCGTTGCGCTGTGATTTAATTATTACTATTTAAGTAAAGTCATCAAACTAGGTATATATCATTTAACGCTACAATTTCGTCTTTTAAGGAGTCATCATCGGGTTCGAACGCTTATAACGAAACATAATCAGGGTTCATAAAATCTTTTTCAATAGTCTTGAGCTCTAAATTGACAATTCTTGTTTATATGTTTCAGTGCAATGTGGACTAATAATTAAAATGCTTTTAAAAACCATGAGTGTGCTGGTGATGCAGTTATGTAGAGTGGTGTAGATAACTCAGTCTGTAATGCTTCGTTTTGGTATTCAGTTTTCCTTGATCATTTCCCCGTAGGGATTGATTATTTATATTGACGCTGAACTCAGCTAAGCATGATTATAAATAGCGGGAAATGATCAAGGAAAACTGAAAACCAAACGAAACATTACAGACTGAGTTATCTACACCTCTGTAGGTGTAGATAACTCACATCAACAGCATACCGATTGTTTTAAAGACATTCTAATTTTTAGCCCATATTATACCGCTGCGTGTAAACGTGATGTATATTATTCAGATTTCATACTATTGAAAAAGCGATTATGTGCGCTATTTATATTTTATATCACGTATTTCAGCCTGGTGATGACCGTTGAAAGGCTGGAACATGATGCATTAAATTATACATGTTTAGTCGTATTGACTGTTTATTTATATAGTGATAATTAATATTAATGTTATCGTCACCCAACCGTACGTGTTTTCCTTCACGTTTTCTAAATACTGCACAATGTAGTCTGCTTTATTTTTGCCTACGCTTGTTTCGTGTTCTAAAGTGCCCTAAGCAATATTTAATCTTGTGTTTCTATTCGTCACGAAATTACTCCTTCAGCCGATGAAGCGTCTGTGAGAAAGAGCGAAACTAACCACCAGCCACGGCCTGCGCAGCTAACACCCACTATCGGCAGTTTCATCACATTGAACAATAAAGTGCAGAATGCATTTTTCATCCTGAATTATATTTGAGGCACTGATTACGAATCTGGCAACAGAAGTTGAGTCACTTATATTTAATGTCACGTTGATTAAGTTTCAAGTAATAATTAATAATTAAAGTAAAATATGTATTATTAACGTTTCTCTATAATATCAAACTTATGAATGGCAAACACAGCAATAAATTTTGCATTCACTTTTATTTACAGGTAGAATAAAACTGTAATATAACTGCAATATACATGTAATATAGTTACATATTTACATTTATGTTTTTGACATGTTTTTCCACTTGCCTTGCTATGATGTTTCTGTGTCAACAGGCCGTTAATCAGCCAGTAAATTCGCATCCCATTGGTCTGATAGTAATTCTCCATGTTATAAATATCCCAGTAAAATCTCTCGCCATGCCCAGTGCTGCTGGCTTGATCAAGGTGTGTTGATACTGAATTCACGTGAGACTGAACAAGGCATAATTACAGCGTCACACTGAATGCAATTGGTGGGAAGGATTGAAATTGGTCAATAGTTACTCAATTCATGGTTTTACGTAAATTTCTCAGCAACCAATTGGAACGTTTCTCAAAGTGTCTTCTTAGTTCCTTCTATGACGTCATAAAAATTTATGTGATTGGTAAGATTTTCCAAACCACTGAATAAGGCCAACGTATCATCACCGACCTGTTCCGATCGCCGTCGCGATCATCATGAGGGTAACATATGGGATTACAAAGAGTCCAAACAGATTGTTCAAATGCATCAGTGAACCACTTAGTGTTACAAGGAATGTCACAGAACTTTTACATATTAACTGCATGTCGACTTATTTATAATTAAAACCAGATGAAATTATTATTTTTTAAATATTTCAATGGCGAACGTTTCATTCTGAAACGTTCGCCCTTGTAGCACATTCCTTCATAGAAAATACAGGGTGTACATTAACTATACCAGTTATATGATTTTGAAGATAAATGAATTGAGTTTCATCAGGTTTCATTAGTAAATAAGCCGACGTTCAGTAATGTGTAAATGGTCTGAGATATTCCTTCTATTACTGAGTGGTTCGCTATTACATTATAACATATTTGTTCGGACTCTTTGCAATCTTGTTAGTTACCTTGATTATTATGAGCGCGACGGGGCCATGGAAACATGTCGATGATTAATCATACGTGATAAGCAGATTTCAATACATTGCGTGAATGCGGTACGCTTCCCAGTGCTCATGTTTCATCTGAACGGGCACGTAAACAAAACATGGAGGAACAGGAAAACATTCTTGATATGGTGTGAACATTCTGTCACAGAGCTCTGGCTGCTTCTAGCACGACTGTCTCATTCCAACAAGCAGGAGAATTTCTTATAACATACATGCGGGTCAAATAAGGGGCCTAACAGATTCAAATATCTACAAAATTAGTAGCAGATTCCAGTGACAGCGCAGTCTAAGGCGTGGGTCTGGGGCCGTTCGCTTGTGGGATTGTAGGTTCGAATCCCGCTGGGGGTGTGGATGTTTGTCTGTTGTGAATATTGTGGGTTGTCAGAGGTCTCTGCGAAGGGCCGATCCTTCGTCCAGAAGAGTCCTACCGAGTGAGGTATGTCTTGTCATCCCGAGGCCCCGTCAGGGGAGTCCGTGATTGGTTCGAAGCACCTCAGGAAAAATAATTATACTCTAAGCAGCTTAACAGGACTTGATATTTTCCAATGACTTCCTTGCGCACATATGGCCGGCAGGGATTTTTATACAACATAACAATAACTGCGAACTGTGACAAAAGTTATGACCGCAGTGGGTTAAATTACGTCACAATCTGATACAAGTTCAGGATGCAAAGCACCGAAAGGGCCTTAGTACATTTCCAGTCTTGTGATTTTGACACGAATCCACAAATTTTGTTCGTTCTGTGCCCATGACACGCAAGTCACAGCCAATGAAATTGCCTCGTCTAACTCCACTGAAACAATGATGGATGCTAAGACTATGTTGCATAGCAACCTCGTCTGATGACGTCAGTAATCGTGAAACAGTAATACTTTGTGTACGCAATTATGGTGAGTAATTGTATTAACCAATGATAGGAAGAGTCGAAAGGTTGTCAAGGAAACAGCCTTGAAACTCGCTGCTTGCAGTCCACTCGAGATTGCACAGGTGAGCTCGAAGATCTTAGCATAGAGACTGATCTTACACCCAACAAAATCAGAAATACGTCGCAATTGCAAACTGCTGGTATTTGTTTGTGTATGTGTTGCGCCGGTATTAGCGTATGTGTTGAAATATTTCAGGTGGCGTTACTTTCATCAGGACGGCAGTAAACAACTATATTTTCGAACCATACGTCTAAAGTAAACTTGGGAGTAGTTTCGGACAGGATTTTTGCTAACCTTGCCTACTGTGGGATATTTCAAATGAGAAGTTGTTTTCCCACAGAACAACTGGACCTAGAAATAAATGAGCTGAGCTGTGACTTCGAATTGTCTTTCGGCTGAGTAGTTGTACACACAGAGTTCGATTCCAGAAGCTAATAGTCGCTTAGCATAGTTACGTTAACAAGAGGGTGCTAATCGTGTTCGCTGTAGTTGATCACCGCGTTCTATTCCGATATACCAGCTCCAAGCCCACAACCTCACGCCCACTTCTGTAATTTACATTTTAATATTATTCAAACATTCATGTCTGTGGGTTGGAATTGGTCACTTTATTCCAGTTTTATCTAGTAATATGTTTACGTGTTTTGCATATGCCCCATGTGTGCTACATACGTCTCCCATCTCCAAAGCGGCCACCCATCATCATAATCATGGCGGACGACTGTCACAAATTACTGATGTCCCCATTTCGTAGTCATCTCCAACCTCGTATTACTTCCTCTATGTCTTAGGACTATGCATCTGATTTCTAATGAAAATCAGGGGAGATTTTGTCGACTACACCCACTACGTACGATTCTAAATTTGTGTTTGGCCATTATTGTCCATGTTCTTCGCTGATTCTAAAGAAAGACACCAAGCTGTACGGTGTCAAATGTCGTGAAAATAGATATGGGAAGAAGTGACCATAACGTGCGTTAAACCTGATTCAAATTATGGGTGGGCTCACAGTCAGGTCACGGTTAGGCCACGGTTAGGTCACGGTTAACTCACGGTCTGGTCACGCTTAGGTCACGGGGCGCTTAATGGAGGCAGCGCGGGTATTTTTCGAAAGAACATGTTACCAAGAACTAATGCGAGTACCGCCTATGCAGGCCTTAATATTGCTGAAGAATATTAAGGACAAGGCCACCTGTCATATGCGCTTTCCGTGTCGTTGTATCGTATTTTGGTACGTTTGGCAACTTTGGTTCCCATCATAAGGCAGAGGTACGGCGTTGAATGATATGAGAAAACTGTGATGAGAATATATTGAGAAGTAGTGAGGAAGTGACAAAGAGGATTCAAGAAATTACATGCTTTGCATTTTCATAATTGTTGCTAAATCATTGTAGGTCTACATATTAGTAACTTTATGAAATCAAGAAAAATGAGATGAGCGAGGCATGTAACACGCAGAAGAGACTAGAGAAATTTGTATAGAATTTTAATACAATGTATAATATCTGAAAGGAAGATAGAACACAGCCGGTCAAGACAGAGTTCTTAGGATAATACTAAAATGGATCTGAAATAAATAAGGTGGGAAATTTCGGGCTGGCTTCAAGTGGCTAAGTAGTTTCCCTTGTTGATGTCAGTATCTCCTAATCTTCAGCGTCAGATAGTAGGACGCAGTGAGAGAGGTATCTGAGAGGAATTTTGGCTACAAGGATTGAATAACATCACGATTAAATTGTATAAGGATATCTGGTGCCCCGGGCGAGCTTCAAAGCAGGAACCTTCATGTTGCGGACCTAGAGCCCTGTCGCTTTTTCGTCCATTGGTAACATATTTTGTCTGAGTAAGGAACTTGTTGGTTCCTTGAAGAGCGACATCCTTACAGCCGGACAGCTGTCAGCATCCCAAAGAAGACTTGCTTTATTCAGCCGTGGGTCTGATGATGCAAGGTAGCTGTTACAGATTTTATATAGTTAGGGACTGTAATAGCTTCTTTGGAGATGTGTTTATCGGGTTAGTATATTTTAATAGCTTATTTGGATTTCGTGTCAAAAAAAATAGCTTGTAGTAAATTGCAGGGGGAGGGGGAGTTAATTACTGAAAGCTTTTCATATTACGATCTTCTTCGTTCTCAGGCCGCATAGCCTTGTCGGCGGATACCGTGTATTGTGTAGGCATGTTGCAAGGTACGTACCGTCTCCGACAACGATCTGTATCCTGTCCTTCTTTAGTGGTTCTAATTGGTCAGTTTCAATGATACAAACCAGTGTAACATAACTCTTCTTTTCCTTCTATTGGCGCTACAACTTCTCTATCCACCGGACTTACGTGTTTTAATATTCCTGTTATGTTTGTTTTTTGTTTTGTGTGTCTGTTTTATATTTTGTATATTCTGTGTTTCTGTATTGTTCTGTGTATTGTTTCTCCTTCTGTATACAGCTGTCTCTTTCCTATTTTTGTACAAGTTCACCGATCGCTGCCACCGGGTGAGAACACAATTGCTGTAAATAAATATCATATCATGTCATATCATAGCTATTTTACTCCAGTTCTTAGTCTTCATTTTTCCCACATACACTCTGACATCGTCTTCCCATCTTAACTGCGGTCTACTAATCTTCCTTATTGCAGTTGGCCGCCACTCTGTTATTCGTTTCACCCAGTGTAATATTAAAACTCTGAAGAAGGAAAGAATATGTTTCTTCGAAACGTCCGTTTCCACCAATAAAGCTGCACGACATCAAAACCATCATCAAAACATACTCCGCCATGAACAAATGAGATGTGGCACCAAAGCAGCTCTTTTTGTAGTATAGTTTAGCGCAATGGTGCATAAGAAACAGTGATAGGCAACCCACGGTCCGCCATATTGTCGAACCCACCTAACGCATGCTCCGTCATGGAAGACATTCTTCGAGTAATTTGGTGATTTGGTACGGTACGTAGGTAACTCTACTGCGGAGTGACCGAGAAAAACCCGTAGCTGTAAGTTACAGCATCCTTATTACTTGTTAGTCGCGTCGCAAAGTTGCGAAAAGCGACTTAGCGTTGTCATGTCTGTCTGTCTGTCTGTCCGCGTGTAACAACTCGGCTCCCACTGGACGGATTTACATGAAATGTGGTATTTGAATTTTTTTTTTGAAACTGTGTCGACACACTTCGAGCTTTATTCATATTTCACAAGAACAGTGGGTACTTTACTTAAAGATTTGTGTACATTTGTGGTAATATCTCGCAGAGTTCTTCTCAGAATTAGAAACGATTCGGACAAAAGTTGTAGAGGAAATCAAAACACACATTTCATATCGATACGTTCTTCCCAAAATTCGTGCCATCTATGAGATAATGTGGAAAAATATGGTAGACCCAGAATGGCCACAGATGAGAATATAAGATGGCACATGCGCATTTCATGCTGGATACTCAGGCTACAGACACACGCTCATAAATTTAATATTTATTGCCTTTGCACCGCAAAAATAGTTACGCTAACGCCACTCATTATGACGTTGTAAGTAGTCTGATAATAATTAGCACAGAGCTATTGCAGTCGTAATTGTACGGATTGTAATTGTCATTATTTCTTGAAATATCAGTGACAAGGGAATACAGGAGAAAATTTTGCTGATATTCTTTAGTTCTTTAATAAAGAAAGTTTTTAAAAAAATTATAATTAATCACAACGTTCATTTTATTTAAGTTGTACAAATAATGAAATCACAGTAGTTTGGGGACTTTAATCGCTTAATTTGTTTTGTAAAAATTAAAATTTTTCTTATCAAATTTTATACTAAGAAGAATCAAATCGACAAAACTGTTAGTTATAAAAACGTTGCTTATTTTTATATAAAATTGTTACGTGTTTCATTCCTTAAGGGTCACCAGACAAAATATGTGAAAGGTCTGTGGTGATTATTGTAACTTTACGTCATTATGAAAGAGACTTGTTCTGTACAGTCATTTATAACAGTGACATCACAGTATTAATACCACCAAACAACAGCCTGAACTGTGTGAACTGTAAAAATTCATTTTTATGTTTTGTTTTTGTTGTATTAACATAAAAATATACAAGCGCGAGATAACATTAAATTTTAAAAAATGTTTGTGATAAAGGTTACTTTTGGGTGGTTTTAATACAATAATATTGTTAAGATGGGTGATTTTGAAGATGATTCGTCTTTCGTAAAAAGAAGAGTTTTAAATGCTAACCACCGACCTCCATACGTAATGTTTGATGATCACCCTTGAGGGTTGAAACAATTAACAAAATGCCGTCTGTTAAAATTAAATTTACCCTGCAGCATGCAGGATTTGAATATGTTCAACTAGTCGCTGTACAATCGTAAGTTTCTATACACTGACATAGACCAAAATAGGCACGACTAGAAGCTATAGGGTGGGAGGCAGCCAGTGATGTGTGCCAAGTATTTTTTTCGAGGACTTAATTGTACGCTTGAAAATTGTCCCCTTCACTGGAGATCACCAATTCTTTCCATTGAAGAAACAATTATATCAATTCAGACTCCATCTTCGCGTCTCATTGAATAAATATCAGTAGATAATTCGACTTTAAAATCCTCCATTATACCGAGAGAGTCGGGCTTGATATAAAAACGGAGTGTTCTTTAGTAAATTTTACTTCACTTTTGTAAATTTAACAGAATTTTCCTCATTCCATATTTTTACATATTATAACGGGTATGAGTGCGGAACATTGACAGCGACCTTTTAAAATTACCTCATTTAATTCTCTATAATTAAGTTGTGCTGGGTTTAACAGTTAATTAATACTCCACAATTTCCCATCCCCCAGTCTAGACCATTCAGAAACAAAGCAGATGTTGATGGCGTTCTCTTTAAGAAAGTTCTAATTGAGTGTTTCGTAAACGTAATACGAAGGTCTTGATGTGAAGGGGCGTTTTGAAAGATAACCAAGTTTACATAATCAAGTTCAGCATTAAAAGAATTGCCACTGTATTAAAATGTTTGTATCTGACGTTTGATGTGTGGCACGGGCATACCATTTTCTGTTTATGTCAGTTTACCAGTTACGTAATTCTGATAAATAATAAAGCTATGAAATGTGGTTTTTGAAAGAAGGTCTCGGTGGAGTGATTCGTATTCTTGTTGAACGTCGTAGACCTGCGGGGTTCCGAAGTCAAGCTGGGGCTTTCTTTATTTTCTGTGGTTTTCCTTTTTCGCTCCAAACAAGAACAGGGGTAGCAGTCCCAATCAGTCAGTGGCGGTTTGCTGTTCGCTAATAACGCCGTCCCTTGACACTATGATTTGAGCCATTTAGGCCACCATCACCAAACCATTCACCAATAAAGAAAACCTTACTGTCAGTAAGATACATTGAAAATTTTGTGTTCCGATACAGTGTAATGAGTTATAGGAGAGTGTCTTCATTAGAATAATTATTTTCGCTTCCCGATAAATAGAGGCTGACGTTAGACTGTGGTTCAGTCTTAGCGCATTGAAATGAAATGGAAGGATGCAGAAATAGTATGAGAATTGTTTGGTAACGTTCCTGTCCTCGCTCCCCAAATATCTATTAACCGTTCCAGAGGAAAAACACGTATTTAGGAAGTCCTGTCGAAAAAACGCCAAATCCTTTCGGGTAAAATGACCTTTAAGGGTAAAAAGCAGCATCTAATATATATTGTTGTGTATCTCTGATTGTTGGTATTCTTGTCTCAGTTTGTGATGCGCGTTATGAATCACGGATTTCCTTACTGGTAACTAGTGTAGATAAGTAATAAGGTCACATTATTTTTGCACTACTTCAAGGGTTCCCTAATAAATAAAGTCACAGAAAACTTCTTTTTGAAAGTTTACGTCTGTCGTGTAATACGGGGACATAATTTTGCCTGACAACTAGCACAGCGTGACTGCTAGCAGCGCTTTACCTCGCCGCTAATCCGCTTTGCTGTGAGTCGGAGTCCATACGGTTTACTTCAGCGTATTGTGGCCAATAAAACTTTCCCCGCCTATTTGTACCAGGTATTTGAAAAGCTTTTTCTTAGACCCGCAGACCAACAACTTATCTAACAAAAGCGTGTTCGTTGCATGTGAAAATTGTAAGTTAAGCTAGTCGAAAGGAAGTCGATAGCGAGAGCTTTCAGGTACTCTAATGATTCTATACAAAAGAATTCGGTCACTCGTCGGTGCAGCGATTGCGCACTTTCTGTTGGTTTTATTTGATGAACACGACGCTGAAGGAGTTTCTGATGTCGGGTCGAGTCACAAGCGTGACTAGTTGCCATTATTATTATTATTATTATTATTATTATTGTTGTTGTTCGTTATAACCCTATTTACAGTCATGTACCTCAAACACACCATGTCTCTACGGTACGTACTGCTGCAGCTATTCTGCAGCTACAGTTTATGCTACATGTAATGTTATTTCCAATGTTGAATGTTCTGTAGATTACTGCACATTAATAGTATCCGCAGTGTGTTTGCAGTGCCAAGTATGGCTGATTTCTGTAGTTCCTTGATTTAGTGATTTCCCGGGGTGTTGTTCAGGTTTTGAGTGTCTTTAAGATGGTTCCAGTTGCCCCTGTTATTGTTGATATCACTTTTGTTTTCACATTCCACACACGCCGTATTTCATCTGTACGCTCTTTGTATTTTAGAATCTTTTCGGCTTCTTTCTTAATCACATTTCTGTCTCCAGGAATTGCAACATCTATTAGCATGCATGTTCCTTGTTTGTTATCGCGGATTATGATGCTCGGTTTATTGTTAGGAATAGTTGTGTTGGATCGAACTTGTTGTTTCCATAATATGGTTACCTTACCATCATAACTTGTTTCGACTGATTTTGATACATGGTCATACCAGTGTTTGTTGTCTAATTTTACCGCTATTTCCTTGCATATGTTATAGTGCAGTTCAGCACACACTGTATCATGTCTCTTAATGTATTGTTATTTTGCCAGTATTGGGCAAGCTTATATGATGTGTTCCACCGTCTCATCAAATTGTTTACAGAGTCTGCATTTGCTATCTGTTTCTGTTTTAATATTTTTGTTGCATAATATTTTGTTTGTAATGCCTGATCTTATGCTGCCATTATTTTACTTTCAGTCTCTCCTTACAGCTCTCCTCTCGACAGCCATAGGAATCTGTCTTTTTCGCTAATAAGCTGTCTATCCATACTTCTAATATACTGGCCATGCATTAATTTGCTTTCCCATTTTTTGTTTAAGGATTGTCCTAATTTTGCTTTTATGTTTTGAATGCTTTCCTCTTTTGTGTGTCGCTGTTCCCATTTGCGTGGTTTAATTCTTCTGCAACCTTTGCTGCCGGTTTAAATGTTGAATTCAGATTTGGTTGATTGCTTTCGTGACTTTTAACAATGTTTTCAAACCGACCTTCTATGTATTTTGTGTTTAAATATTCTGCAGTATTAATTATCTGTACTTTATGTTTGATTTTATTTTGTAACAGGCCTCTTCCTCCTTCCTTCCTTCCTTTTCGTATAGTCTATGTCACCTTCGGGTGATGCATTTTATACATTGATAATACCTGTCTACTCTTCCTGTCAATTTTTCTTATTTCTCCTAATCTACAATTAATAATACCAAAACTGTATATTAACACTGGAACAGTTATTGCTCAAATTGCTGTAATTTAATTCTAGGCATTCAGTACGGATTTAAGCATCCTTCTTAATCTCCTGGTGTGTTCCTTCTTCAATCTTTCTTTCATTTGTTGATGCTGTATGCCCTCACTTTCATCAAACCCCAAGTACTTGCAGGTTTTCCGTTATTCAAGCTCTTATATTTCTCTGTTGAAGTCAAATATTAATTTCTGTGAGTGAAATAATGTCACTCACAAACTTTATTATTATTACTATTATTATTGGGGACCGCGGTAGCACAGTGCTTAAGGTGCTGTGCTACAAATCGGAAAGTCACTGGTTCGATCCCAGCTGGTGTCATTGGATTTTTCATTGACATAAAATCGTTCCGATCGCACTGTGGCCCTGGGGTCGACTCAGCCTCTAACAGAAGGCTGACAACTTACCACCATCCTGTGCCGATGTCATGAAATCTGAGAACCTTAACTTCCTGGAACCCTCTGGGCCACTCCGAACCTGTAACGGGACTGATTTACCTTTATTATTATTATTATTATTATTATTATTATTATCATCATCATCATCATCAATACTGATACTGTTGTTGTTGGCGATGTGGTAGTGGCGATGACGATGATGAAATAGCAGTATATCCTGAGTACTTTCTCCGAGAGCAAGGTCAGGTTGCGGTACTTGTGACCTGTCACCTTCTATTATCAAACAGGGGAGTCTCACGGAAATTGATCCATTCTTCCGTTGGACGAGTTTCAGGAGCTGCTGTGTCAGCAGCAGGAGGCAATCCGGAAGTTTCTATGTAAAATCGTACAACTGTTGCTGCTTAGTGTGCCCTCCCACATCCCAGTATTGCCACTTGGAACGAATGTTGCATTGTCACCTTTTCTGCAGTGTCATTTCGTGCCAGGGTTGCGGGTTCATAGCGTAATTGCTGAACCGATATGACCGATGTGTTGAATGACTTCCTAACGTACCGTTCATTCTTTAGTTTTAGGTAGACTGTATGAGCAGTCGACCCTTTAAAGACTAAGCTTAGACTGCTTTATTTAAAGACCCATTTCGTACCGAGTAGTAAACATTTTTTATCTCGGTTATAAAAACCAATCAGTTTATGTTATATGGAGCAGAAGTCGGTGTTTGTTCTGAGATAAATACAAAACAAATAAAGACAGTGTGGGCAGAATGTATAATTCTTAAGTGTTACACTGGTTAGTGCACGAAGCCAGTAGGCTTTAAAAGGTTAAACCAACAGACTGCTTTGTTGTTGGGTTAGATGCATGTAAACAGTGGCGAAGTCTTCACTCAATGAAAAGAGCGTTTGTTTTGGTGGATACTTCTCGCTGTTGGCGGTTTATCAACGGAAATATCAACCGTGTGGGAAACGAAGCCAAAGAAGACTCCTCAAAAATGACTTCTGGACCGTTAATGTGGCCGGCACAGGTCGTGAGGCCAAACGCCCTGAAAGCTGTATGATGATGAGTTAAGCAAGTGGCTGAACAGACCACGATATTAGGCGCTTTTCGCAAAATTGCGAAGAGCGCCTATGAGCTTCGTCATGTCTGTCTGTCCGTCCGTTCGCGTAGAGCAACTCGGCTCCGACTGGACGTATTTTCATTAAATTTCATATTTGAGTGTTTTTTGAAAATAGGTTGAGAAAATTTAAGTTTCATTAATAAATGACAAAAAATAACGGGTACTTGACGACCAATATACATTTTTGATCATATCTCGCTCACTTTTTCTTAGAATTAGAAACGTTGCAGACAGACGTTGTAGAGAAAATCAAAACACACATTTTATTTTCAGTAAATTTATGTCAAAAACCGTTTGATTTATGAGACAATAAGGAAAATTTTGGAATAGCCGGAGAGGTCACAGATGACAATAGGACGCTTGCGCATTTAACGCTGAATATCTCAGGCTACAAACACACGAATATTATATAATAATAATTCTTTTGCATTGCAACAATGCACGAACGCGCCTCAATGTTACGTCATACGTACATTACCTGTCTTGTTATACCCATGTAGTTCCTTCATTGGTAATTTAATCAGATAACTACAGACTGAGTTGTACGGTAGGATAGTTCGTCGCAAGTAATACAGTTTGCCCGTTAGAGCGTGTATCGCGAAGTACTGTAACTTAATGACGCCATCTTTTCAGTTCGTACGTAGCCTTGTCAGCGAAATGTTTATGCAGCAAAATGCATAGTCGCCGTTTCTCTTATCGGTCTTCGTGTATCTAAGTTGTGACGTGCAAGTTACACAGTTATTGCTGACAGTCGGGCCCTTCCCACACCCCTCAGCCACCGGTCCATAAAGCCTCCCGCAGCGTTGTTGTTCCGCATGAAATGGAGGCATACAAACTGGTGAAAGGAAGATGAGAGCACAACGAAGAACAAGAAAATTACAGCTCCCTCTGCTGGCAGCTGACAGACCTGCCACTGCAAACCTTCCGATTTGCTGATTGGGTGATTTAACGCTTGGGAGAACGAGTGATTGTTTTACTGTCTGGCAGATTGCATGTGATTGTCTGGTTGTGTTTTTCTTATTTGCTGACCGACTGACTGGTTGGAAAGTGGAACATTTTACGTGTTCGGTATGACTCTCCATTATATACTGGTGTTCTGTTGTGCAGTGCAGCTTAAATCTGCTTCCTCCGCAGTGTAAATTAGGTCATCGCCCTGCTGGGTTTTTACACAGCGTATATTCGTAGTTTTTAAGGACGTTTCGGTACAAACTATCGGTCCCATCTGCATGCGTCAGGCAGCAATGGATTGCTTGACCTTTAATGATGGGACAGGTAGACGTCAATAACACATTACCAATCTACGCAACGAACACCCCACAAGAGCGAATATCTCGTAAACCCAGCAGTTTGCTTTTCTCTTCTCCATGTTCACTGGTATAATGATCGGTGACGATGTATATTTCGTCACAGGGATGCTAATTTACATTTATTTATTTATTTAGATTCTCCTCTCCATACTTCCTATGTACGCTGAATTTTGTTAGGTTTCCCAAACCAGTTCTCTTAAATGTTTAAATCCTATTGGGTACTTCACGTTAACACATGGTTTAAACTTTACAGTTCTACGTTCAGCCCACACAGTGCATTTATGTGTTTTGTATGGATCTCAGAACAAACAGCAGTTATTTCCCTATACAGCATAAACTGACTGGTTTTTATAAACGAGACGGAGTGTGTTTACTGCGCGGTACGAACAAATATGATTCAGGTTAATATTACTATTTAAACGTACGCTATGGTTTTCCACCACAATGTAGGTAGGAAGCAAAAGCCACACGAAGCCACGAAAATGAAAATACTGACAACACTGTAAAAGGCAAAGTCTACTAAAAGAGCTATAAGGGATTTACGCTTGGCAGCCGTGAAGTTCACGACCGTAAAGGGTAAACGGGTGAAGTTGTCCCTATAGTATAGCGGTAGCAGAGATAAATCTCCACTAATTCTTAACTTCAGCACTAGATATAGGCGAATGGTCAGCTTAACGCCCCGTCCGCTTTTCCCCCATGTAAAAATTCCAGTGCCTATTGTGTAGAGTGGTGGGTGGATTCCAGAATCGGTGTAGAGTCCTCTTGAAGGAATAACAAATTTTTTACTTCTGCCTTTGTTTGAACCCAGGATCTTCCATTCCGTAGCCCAGTCGCTATATCAGTTCAGCTATCCTGGCCATCTGTATAACAAGGCCTGGAATGACAGTCGCCATTTGTATAGTGTATATTGTAAATATTGAAAAACGTATAAGTGTGTTGAAACGTACCGTACATGCCCGACCGAAAGGAACGTGAATTCTGTCAGGGGACAGACCCGGACTTTTGTTAGGGAAGGGCGCCCCAAGGACTCCAGAAAGAAGGATTCAATACGTTGCCCCTCCTGGGGCTCAGCACCAAGCCGAAATGACCGACTGACCGTCAGTATTATCGTGACTTTTAATTTGGCTTGTTTTTCAGTGTTAATCCTCTTGACATTCTATGTACTGCATAATATTACACATTTTTCTTTCTCATATTATAGTTCCATATTTCAGATATTAATTTCTACCTGCTCTAATAACTATTTATAACCTCAATGAAGAGGCCCGTAATCCATTTCTCCAACACTAGATGTCAGGGAGACTTGTTTAACGATGATGGAGTCTTTACGTGACAAGAGGCCCAAGAAGGGAGCAATTTACCTAGGCCTTAGCAGGTAAACACGCCTGAAAGAAACTCAGGTAACGAGTCGTTTTCGTGAAGACCCGTATTTATGGACAAATTTTTATTTATCGATTTGACCTCTGTTGTTAATGATATTTTTTCTGCGTTGAGTTGTTTTCAATGTACTGTGCATTTCTTCGTGCTTGGTGCTCGAATTCTGATGTGCGTCACGGTACGCATATGTTTGTTCCCCTTTTTCGTAGCGGTACTAAGTTTCTAATCCTTATTTCTTACGGTGTATTTCAATAGATGTACACCAGATCACTTCTCTACTCCGAAATTAATTTCCATACCTTGACTGTTGTTACTAATGAGAGCCTGCGAGTTCCGCTCTTCTCCATTAATGGGAGGCGATTTTAATGTTTGTAGACTCTAGTGTCAGTTAAAATCAATAAAGTATTGTAATATAGGTATCTGTAAATTTGTTTGCTGTTTTGTATTTGTGTGAAACTTGGTGTCACAAATTAAGAAAAGAACATAAGCTAAGAGTGCGTCCAGAATAGGGTGCTGAGGGACATAGTAGGGCCTTAGAAAAAAGGAAATAGCCCCAATAGAAGATTCGAGAGAATGTCACTTTGAAGAGCTTTCTGATGTACACTCGTTTTTAATTAATATCCGGCCGATCTAATCAAGGAGCTTGAGGTGGTCATGTGGCATGTATGGGGAGACCTATAGAAAGAGACCACTTTGAAGAATGAGGTATAGAGGGGAAGATAATATTAAAATGGGGGTTACTTATGGTGAGATGGCGCGGATTGGATTCATCTAACTCGGGATAGGGACACGTGGCAGGCTTTTGTAACAGCGTACTGAAACTATTAACTACTCATGAAGAATTCTTCTGCACGGGGTTAGTTACTGCAAGCTAAAAGATATTTCATTCAATAGCACGGACGCTGTTTCATGGCTAAACACAAGGCCTTTGGACTGCTTGTGTCACCTTGCAGTTTGCCACGCTTTATATTCACATCTCCTATTTCAGTATTATTTACAAGCAAGGTGGTACTCCACATGCCCACAAGCTGTAACACGGGACTTTGGTACGGTTGGGTGGATCTTGTACATTTCACGAACTTTGATCAGCCATGAATGAGCAACAGAATCAAAGGCTTTACCGTAATCACTAAAGGCTATAGATACGTCTCTACCTTTCTTTAATGCCTGAGTACACAGTACTGCATCAACGTTCATTCTTTGCTGATTAATTAATCTGATGCACAGTCTTTCCTCTCCAGTGTCGGGGGTCTGCCCGCATACTGCTGTCTCTCTCTTCCCACACGTGTAGCCTTACACTTGTGGGAAGAGACGTTATCGGGCTGCTCTTTCAGGATTTTAAGTTCTTGTGGTAAAATGACTGGTTCGATGAAAAGTTAAGGAAACTCTTGTTTGGGGATCATTCCGATTTCTTCTCAAGCGGTTTCTAATTTTGTATGTTCGGAAACAAAATATCTCAGTTACGTGTACCTTTATCCATCAATATATCATTTTCATCACCATCATCATAGTCGGGTGATGCCGTTCATATGGGACCACTTCTTAAATTGAACCTTTTTCCTAGCAATGGTCGTTACTGTGGTGGCAAAAAGCATAAGCTTCTATTCGTTTTGAGTAACTTGAGGACGGTGATTAGTAAGTGTTATGTGTGGCGTGTTTTCTTGTGTTCTATATGCTTTATCTTCTTTTTCACTTCCACATCTGCTTTTGCGGAAGCAGTACTGTTCAACTGTTACAGCTGAGAGAATTGAGAATTTTGTAGGTTTCGCTTACAAATGGCAACGCTACAGCATTGAATAGGGGCAATAATCTGATACCCTGTAAGCCTAAGCCCCACATCAGTGTCTCTTTTAGGGCTCGTAACAACCGTTGGTAGTAAAACAAAAACAATTTTGACACACAAACCACGCTTTGAACACTACGTTTTTCAATCCTTGCAATAAAAACCAGGTATCAAAATCACCTTATGAAAAGTGATTAAAATTTTCGGAACTTACTGTGTTAAATTTGAAATTTATTAAAAAACTGACCACACAGTACAAGATCTGAATTTCTCACAGAGGAGTTGCTGAATATTCAAGATTTCTGGGATGTGGCGCCGTGTAGTTATGTGCGTAGTTCCTGACTTTCTGAAGGATCGTAATGATATTTTATTCAGGATAAAGCATGACAAGAATCATAGGATTTTCTTGGAAAACTTTATCCCGAATACGAAGGAAATAGGACCCTTCGAAAAATCGGGAACTATTCGGGCAAAGACAGAGCGTCTTAGCCCACAAACCTTCAGTCTCCAGGCACACAATATTAGAAGAATTTTGTTTTTCTGTCCGATCTTCCTCCTTTTCACATAATTTTGTCCAAAAATCTTAAATTTATTGTAGTAGATATTTGCCCTTTTGTTTTCCTGGATAGGTTATTTATTTATTTTATCACTTTTATGCTTTTATTTTTACACCATCTCCTTCATATTTGGCAACGTTTTACTTTAAAAATCTCATTCTTCTTTTTTTTTTTCCCCTGAACGATTGAACAATACATTCTTATAATAAAACCAACTAAATGCACTAATTTCTCAAATTTATTTTTGGAATAAAACTTACATGTGTCGGACAGTTCCTCTGTCCATCATCAGGAGTTTTTCACTGTACACGCAGCAATGGTATATGTCATACAGGTTTGCTG
>Ga0131853_10007702_pt1 | contig 19530 bp, 8 predicted proteins | sample TergutLab28metaG_FD_92764 | JGI IMG/M metagenome (GOLD analysis project Ga0131853, IMG submission 92764) | Labiotermes labralis P1 segment gut microbial communities from Petit-Saut dam, French Guiana - Lab288 P1 (version 2) (version 2) | ecosystem: Host-associated > Arthropoda: Insects >... | reverse complement strand
CAGATAAATAAATTCGATACAGATAAATAAATTCGGTACAGATAAATAAATTCGATACAGATAAATAAATTCGGTACAGATAAATAAATTCGGTACAGATAAATAAATTCGGTACAGATAAATGCAAACTTTAAAGTGAATTTCGTGTAAAATTGGGGCATCGTCGTTCTTAAAATATAAATTTTGGTGAACACGTGAGGTTTAACACGTTTATCACCTACTCGTCCATTACACTTTGAATTCATGATGATATTCGGATTCAATTTAGTTCAGAGCTTCAAAATTTGTGAGCTTTTCATACGGTCACGATTTCTTTCCTCTTGTGTGCAATGATTCGACTGCGTCCTCTAAGAGCTCTGATACCGCCTATCGTCCGCTTTAAGCAACAGACGTCTGAATTTCATGACAAGAAATCAAGCAATGAGTTTTAATATACTTGACAAACATTTTTGTAAAAAATAATAATTGCTATTTAAAATGTTACTAATATTCTGTGAATATTCCTACTGATAGAAGTCGTGGGATTATTCATAACACATTAGTGATTTGAAATTGAAAGAAGGCATCACGAATTGCTAGAATGAACATATGAAGTACACAATTATATACGTCAACACTATTTATTTATTAAAACATAGGCTACATGTCTCGACCCAACAATAAGTCATCCTCAGGCATGCGTCAGACTAAGTCATTGGTGCTGTGCAAAAATCCACGCTTTAAACATTTTAATCATAAATATAAGCTACGTATTTTATCCAGCCAAAAATAGATACTTAACAGATTTTATATATTCTTATGACTGTCACACATATTGGGATCCCAATATACACGGAGCACCTATGACGTAGTCTGCCGCAGGCCTGAGGATGACCTAATGTTGGATCGAAACATGTAGCCTATGTTTTAATAAATAAGTACTGCTGACGTATATAATTGTTTACATTAGTGACGTTTTGTCAGAAATAGTTCGGGGTCTCTACCGAGCGATGTAGTGCAATTTTTTTTTCTCTAGAGATGACTGTGCCCATTTAATAGGGCTGCGGAGGAAGCCATATTGAAAATGTATGTAAATGTTTCCTCGACGCTGATTTCAGGAAAATTTTGGTACATCCAGCGTATATTTTCTTGGGCATTTTAAACAAACTTGTCCTCACAGTGTCAAACAAGTAAAAAAAAAGGGGGGGGGATTCCAGAAGCACGCCAATTCTTCTTCCAGATCAATACTGTGATAGAATCCAAACTTATTCCCAAAACAGGAGCAAATGGCCCGATTCATATTATACAGAAACCTACTGATTGGCCAGAAAAAAAAAGGCTAGGGGGAGACGGGATTGAGGTCTGTTAAACGATAAATACGCACTGAAACCCAGTTATTCAAAATGTTTTTTACATTTTGTCGAGAAACGACAAATACCAGCCTTGCGAATTGCGATGTTTTTAAAGATTACTCTTTTCATTATTGATTTTTTAAAAATGTTTTTATTACTGTATGGCAGACAGGGGGGGGGGTGTAAGTCACCAATTCGTAATGAATACCAACTAATTTGACGGTCATAGGACCGTGCATCATAATCTGTTCTATAGTAAAACCAACCAGATGCACCAATGTCTCAAATTTATTTTATTTTGGAATGACTCACTACATGTTTCGGATGGTCTTTCCGTCCATCATCAGGAGTTCAAGACTGTACATAGAGCAACAAAACAGATACTGCTGTATGTACAGTCTTGAACTCCTGATGATGGACGGAAAGACCATCCGAAACATGTAGTGAGTCATTCCAAAATAAAATAAATTTGAGACATTGGTGCATCTAGTTGGTTTTATTGTAGAATAGATTACCAACTAGTTTAAAAAGCTGTGAACATATGGCCCCGTATGGTATTGGAGTCCATGTTAAGAGACAGCGAATTTGATTTTTCAGGAAATGGCTGTATCACCCGTTATTGAAGTGATAGGGCTTGTTAAGGTTGGTGCAGTCTTGGGGCTGTTTGTTTCAATCTAACTAATTTCTATACCGCACAGCCAGTTTACGCAGGTTCTCAAATAATTCGACTTCATTACACCGTCTCTTTGAATTATGAAAACCATGATATCATTTCCCTCAGTCTATCGTATTTGTGTAATCCAGTTCATTATATGAAGATTTAGGTTAACATTTTCATTTGGTATCTGTAAAAGATCAAATAAACTATTAAAAATTTTAATTTATAATTTAGTGGGTCCGGTAGCTCAGTCGGTATAGCGACTGACTACGGGCTGGACAGTCCGGGATCGAATCTCGGTGGGGACGAGAATTTCCGCCCGTCCAGACCGGCCCTGGGGCCCACCTAGCCTCCTGTACAATGGGTACCGGGTCTTTCCCGGAGGTAGAGGCGGCCGGGGCTTTGGGCTGACCCCTTCCACCCCCATCTAGAGTGCTGAAGTCCTAGAAAGAGTAGAGCTATACCTCTATTTTCCACAAGGGCATTCGTGGATATAAAAAGGGTGAAAACCTACCTAATTTATAATTTAATTCTTAAAGAATGTATTATGTTCTGCAGTGTTAGTCATTCTATTTCTGGTTTAGACGTTTGGAATGCATTTTAGAACAAATACACGTTGTCAACAGAGAGAAAATTGGTGATCGAAAACGAGATCTAGAGTTTAAAATCCTATTAGCAGGGTTTACAGGTTGTGTTGACAGTGCGAGTGGCATAGTCCGATTATGCTAATGAAGCGCCCTTCCTGGAATGCACGCAGAATTAAAAAAAAAAAAATCGCACTTGTGGCCAATGCCTTCTTGTTCTTGTGAATACACTTCGCTTTCCAACAAGGAAATTTTAAATTACCGTCCACAGTATGATATACAGACGCTCTGCCTACGATCGTACACCACACAAACCTTCATTACTCGTTATAGGATTACATGAAAGCAATCGGATTTCACTGTTATCAGAAAGCGACGGTATAAACGCGTGTAAATTCCACAGGAATACGTCAACAAATTTTGTTTCAGTAAGGCTATTTTATGAAATGATTTCGATGAACTGGAATGTATATATATATATATAAACAAGATGCGGTATCAGATGGTAAAATCTCTCTCTTTACTAATTTCTCGAAAGTTTATTCATAATTTGAAAGACGTATTGCAGTAAGACTGTACATTTCAGTTGCTTCTGATATTCTACAGAGTCTCCATGAAATGGGGAGGTGAACTTTTTCCAGGATTGTACCAAGTCCAGTCAGAATTTCCGGAAGGCGTTTTAGGAAAGCAACGATTCCCCTTTTTTGTGCATCTGAGACTAATATGAAGGAAAGAGAGTCCAAATGAGACATAAAATCAGACACTGATGTTTCTTGATTGTTTACTTTCCACAGCTGACAGTAAAAAATAATCCACTGCCCATTACTGAGAGTAAAAATTAAACAGAATTTCCCACGCAATTTCTGTGGCTTATAGCACCTTCACGAAAAGTCGATTTTATAAGTGAAACGCGTTTTACTTAAAAAAAATGGTTCCACCTATCGGCGTGGCGGTTGATTTGTTACGTTCTAAATTAATTACATTTGTAACAGAAAGTACATCCAGTACTAAGCATCCTCTGTTGCGGTACCTTTTGTCAGACTATTCCTTGACGTCGAAGTGAAAGGTAGAGTTCGTCTCCTACGAAGATCCAAAACGATTGGTTTATCTATATTACAAAGATATTTCCGACTTACTATTTTACTTTGAAATCCAGTAATTGACTGGACGAATTACAAAGAACGAAATAATTATAATGGTAAACGCTAATTATTTAGAATTAATCAAAATTAGGGAACAAGATTGAAGCCGAATTTGAGACAAGTGGCGACGCTCTGGGTCCTGGCCCAGTTCGTCCACTACCAACTTCAGACACACACAGGCGCCTCTCCCTACAGGATTACATGGATTTTCTCAAAAGAGAATGATGGAAAGCCTCTCATTACAACGAATAAATGTCCAAATACAGGCCATTACTTGGACGTCCTCTAGATACAACCAACAGTGGAAACCTTCTAACTTACTCACTTGTCTTGAAAAGTCCCTTATACCTTACAGGTATTGAACTGACTGTCCCTCATATGTCTCTTAGATTGAACTAACTGTCCCTCATATGTCTCTTAGATTGAACTGACTGTCCCTCATATGTCTCTTAGATTGAACTGACTGTTCCTCATATGTCTCTTAGACTGAACTGACTGTCCCTCATATGTCCCTTAGATTAAACTAACTGTCCCTCATATGTCTCTTAGATTGAACTGACTGTTCCTCATATGTCTCTTAGATTGAGCTGACTGTCCCTCATATGTCTCTTAGATTGAACTGACTGTCCCTCATATGTGTCTCTTAGATTGAACTGACTGTCCTTCATATGTCTCTTAGATTGAACTGACTGTCCCTCATATGTCTCTTAGATTGAGCTGACTGTCCCTCATATGTCTCTTAGATTGATCTAATTACAGACACTTGTATTCAATATACAAGACTTAAGACTAATAATGATGTCATTTATTTAAAAAAATACCCCACGATGCTTATTTTAATTCGGAAGAACTTCCCTTTCACACCTGAAGTACTGGGTAGCAATTTTGATGTTTGAATATAATATTAATTTTTTTTTATAATTTGACATTTTTGTATACAAACTTGACTTCTATCAAGTTTCAGCTTACAAAACTCCAGTTTTTTTTTTAAGGTTAGGAGCTCATCTGTCTGAAAAATATCATTATTATGTTTTGGATTTAATTATTTTTCTTTATGTAACTTCAATTGTGTGATGATGGCTTTCCACTACGCCGAAACATGCAGCAAAAAATAAAACTGATATAAAATTAACTGTGACTGAAATTTTGCGCTTCCCGTTTTCATGTTCAGTTAACATTCTTATTTTTTTATTCACCCTATAACAGGCCACGAAGGCCCAGAGGGGGAGGAAAGGTATAGCTCTACTCTTTCTTTAACCTCGGCGATAGATGAGGTGGGTGGTCAACTCCACGCCCCGGCCACTTTACCCCCCTGGAAGACACGGTATCCACTGTACAGAAGGCTGAGTAGGACCCAGGGCCGGTCTGGACGGGTGCGGAAAATCTCGCCCTCACCGGGATTCGGTCCCCGGAAGGCCCAGTCCGTAGTGAGTCGCTATACCGACTGAGCTATCGCGGCCAACAACTTTCTTATTTTAGGGAAGATAATTCTTTTTCACTCTTTTCTTCAGCGTCATATCCAACTCAGAGGAAGGCTGCGACCCTTCCCTGCTTTAAATAAGTTAAGTATGTACATCAGTATATTATCTGATTTATTTTGCAAATGTTCAAATATTGCAGAGGGCATTTAATGTCAAGATACTGTACTAATTTTTTACTTCGTACGTATTTGTTAACTTCGTGCATCTTATGAGAATTAGGCCCACGTTTTCTGGGTAAGATCATTATTTGAGCACCAGTACTCGAAACGGCGTTTCTTATTACTGCAGTTTGGGTTTATAAGAAAAAGCGTAAAATTCTAAAAAGGTTAATGAATACTGGCTGCTGCTACCACATTTTTACCTGGGAATGTCCAAAGTCAGAGAATAAATCACTTTAGAGTCCTGCATGGAAAGAAAAGGGGTTTTTCTTTAAGTGGCAGCGAATTCCGTAACGTAGGAAGGAATCTTATTTACCGAGTACCAAAGGAGAGAGAAAATATCATCTAAGATACAGCAGTACTCAAGGGACCCTAGTAGCTTATCCCATTCAACGCATTTACAAAATTTAAGGCAAAAGGCTTTTAGAAAGGCAAGTCTCAAAGAACAAACGACACCGAAAAAGCAGCAATGGACCAATCACAAAAAAGAGATACAAGTGCTGGGAAGTCATCACAGAGAAATGAAATTCGAATGTTACAAATCAAGTGTACGAAGCCATTTTGTGATTACTATGTCGATTCCTTTCAAATTTTTAGAAGAAAATTCCAATTTTTCATTCAAACATAAATTTATAGGAATTGTTTCTTAAGCAGGCGTTTGTTACACTTCGCGATCTTCCATGTCATGCAGTGGGATAGGATTTGGAAACAAATTTTTAAAAATAACGGATTGTAATACTTTAAAATTACTAAGTGTTCTCAGTATAGAGTGACTGGATATGAAACCTGTCATTAAAACGAGCAGCAATATCTGTCCTATCCTTATTGTTGCAACGTGTAAATCGTCTAATTATTTAATTAGTATACCAACTGATTCACATATATAAAAATTCCACATTAAAACATTAAAATTGCTCCGAAATGTTTCGATCCTAAGATCATCATCAGGGAGCTACACTTACCTCGCTAAAGTCACTATTAAAATTAGTCACTGATTAATTTCGTTGTATAAACAGGGTGTTGTGGCAGCATGTCTTATTGTGTAAGGTTATGTTGTTGAGAGTGCCCGACTGGGTGTGTGCGTCCTGTGCTTTGCTGCAACACCCACAGTAGGGCACTCTCAACAACATAACCTTACACAATAGACATGCTGCCACAACACCCTGTTTATACAACGAAATTAATCAGTGACTAATTTTAATAGTGACTTTAGCGAGGTAAGTGTAGCTCACTGATGATGATCTTAGGATCGAAACATTTCGGAGCAATTTTAATGTTTTAATGTGGAATTTTTATAAATGTGAATCAGTTAGTATACTAATTAAATATCTGTTCCATTTCAGCTTGTTCTTAGTTGGCTCTCACATATCCCATGTCCCCTACTTATGTAGGATGGAATTACATATCCAAAATTTTGTCTCTCAGGAGAAAAAGTTATACGCCTATAATTCCCGTATTGCTCAACATATTAAAAAGATTTTTGCGTGTCGATTCACATTTACAGCAGTTCTCGGAAACAGTAAAACTATGTTCTTAACAACAACCCCTATACCATATTTCAATTTTAGGTCAAAAGCAAGGGAAGTCACTGTGGTTTAGACCGCTTATATCCTGATACCTTACTGCGTGTCATAAACCAGTCTGTATTCATCTCTCTTTCCTTCACTATTTTCAGTTCAAAATAGGCCGCCAATTTAAAACGACTTAAATCTTTGTCAATAGGCTTTACATAATACATTTCCTTGCATCATTATAGAAAATATGTAACTTTTCTGAAAATAATTAAGTTCAAGTCAAATTTATTATTAATTATTTTGTCGAAAAATGTCATTAAAGTTTATTCTTTCTTTCTCGATTCCCACTTTCTTTGAAAAATTCCGAATCAATTAAAAAAATTATATTTTCTTTAGAAAAGCAATTAGCAAGTTTTTAGATATAACGTACACATGTTTACACATAGCAGTACGTGACATACATACTTCATTTCCTAACACGTAATTATACTGTTTTAATCAGTTCAGAAATAGTACTTTTGAGACACGGAATTTTAACACTTTTCTTGCATTCAAAAAATTTTAGTGGTTTTTTTTTTAAACATAAAAATGACTTTTTTATGTTCTCAGCGCGAATTCACGAAGCAATATTAATATTCTGGCATAAATAAAATGGTTAAACATATTTTACCTATACCATATTTAACATACTCTTCGGTACTTAGTAACGAGGGATGTGTTCTGGTTTCAGAAAAATAAAATTTCAAATATTCATAAAGTAATATTACTGAATAAGAATTAAATAACATACATATCAATCAATATAGAACTCAGTAAAATGTAATTATTTAGCATTAAATAATTTTGTTGTTGTATAGGAATACTCGTCTTTACAAATGTAAAATTACTGTTTGTATTTTGGATGCAAAATGTCCGTGTCCCAGCAGAAAATAATTGTAAGGCAGCTGAGTTGGCTACGTAACAAGTTGTATTTTTTTTTTCTTCTTCGAATTTTGCATTTTAATTCAAATGACGAATATCTTTCCCAGAACCATTCTCAAGATTTTACCCTCCAACAATTTCCAAAAAAATAAAAAAACATAAACAAACACAACTCTTTCAACTACGAAACAAAGACCACGATGTGCAGTTTAATGAACAGATCGTCTAAGGGAGTGCCGAAACACTCGCTTAGGAAATATTTTCGTTATTTAATGTTATTTTTGATTAACACAATATAATAAGTACGATACATTACTTATTTTATGCAAATTTACAAATCGGAAATCTATGAAGGAATGTTTCGGGGGCTCAGGATGACAAGAAAGGGTCATCGCCCGAAAACCCGCACAGAATTTCCGCCCATTTCCGCTGCGAGGTGTCCAGTGTTGCCACCTTGACGAGACAGTCCAGCCTCTAGTTCTGCACACCGCGGACTGTTCGTATGTTGTCTGCACTGCCTATTCAGATCCTAGCTCCGTGCTGTTAACAACAGCGTCAAATAGTTCACATTACCAACACCAGATATCGCAGTGGAACCTTTTATCTACAGATACATTGACACCAACACAGTAAATTTCACATATTACTTATTTAAAAAGGTTCCCAATCTGCGAACATACGCACTTTTTCTATAGTAATACGATGGGTGTGATTCCTCTACAGTTATTGCATGTCTACGAAAATTACCCTTCTAACGTATACACATTGTCTCTACTCTAATATGAACAACACCAATCAGAACTACGCATTAGCACATATAACATCGACAAAAGTACGCTTGTTTCTAAACATAAGCAATTTTTTTTTTCGGTTGATTTTATTTCATTATACATAAACTACGTTCTGTTCGGTTAACTTGATACAGAATAATGTAATTTTCACCCCACCGTATACCACATTCCGAAACAACAAAATTTCTTTTCTATGTTTCCTATACCTCTGAACTTTGCCTGCAAACAATCTCAAGGCCTTTACTTTTCTTGCTGTCTCTCTTCGGAGTCATGTGACAACCGTCAGCTTCCTGCCGAGGCTCGGGGTAGGAGGCTGAAAAAAAAAATCAACATTGTCTGATAACCAAACGTCATTTTTCTCCCGAATTCGCAACGCACCCCCCCCCCCTAATGTACCCGAATCAGTTTTGAATGTACTAAAATTTCGAATCTGAGTGCAAAGACGTAGGAAACTTATATTCCAACCCATCTTTTCATATCAACGGCGGAAAAAAAATGATTATACGACATTATAATTTCAGAAAGATGTCCGAATTTTTGTAGTGAATTTTGAAGGTGTATCTTCTAAACTATTAATTACACTAAGTCCAAATGTGATACAAAACACACAAATACAGCAAACACAGTATCCAGTAAGGACAAATTTTAATACTGTATTATTTTATTTTGTGTTACGTTGTATTCTACATTAGACTTACAGTAATTTACGTGAACTAATAACGAAACATTTTCTAGCACTATAGAATATTTGCGTTTTTTTAAAGTTTTTAATTAACGTAATTAACACGAATTTGTGCAGAGAGAAGATATCAGGAAGTATGTACTAAAGTTTCGGGGGAAGTCGAAATCCAAAACGACTTGACTGTGATTTAAAAAAAAAACCGTAACAGCTGACCGCAATATTATGAAGGCTGTGGAGAGTATGACAGAGGGAATTTTAACGGACATATCAGATCCAGGTCTTCGATACAGGACGCTGGGTGACAAATGTCTTACAAATCTCACCAATTCCATTTACTCTCTTCCTCGGTATGTCAATACAGTCCCTAGCCATGTGACATTTGTCAGTCAGCGTCAATAAAACCAAGTGTTATTATTTACGTAGCCATCTCAGATGCATGTATCATCACGATGATACAAATATAACGTAACAAGTCACATTAATGGAAAGTAATATATCACTTAAAATAATCACATAATCACATAATCATATTATAATAGTTACTCCTGAGTTTTAATTTTTCGTACTTCAGTAATTACCGTGCCTATTATTTTTATATTAATCTTATGAATATGTTTTATTTCTAATAGGCCGTGTTCCCATCTCTTTATTGGCTTCACATTGCCATATCCTCGTGTTTCAGGGGCCTTACCGTTATTCTTCACAATATTCTCTCCGTAATCAATACGAATTTGCCCATTATGTAGACAGTGTGTTGTGGAACGAGGGTTGGGGTGGGAGTGGGGGTTGGGTGGGGGGCCTCTCAGAGGAAACGTGGGGCAGGTTTTGTTTTCTAGCTGAAGGCTTGGACAATACCTGCATGAAGGCGCCCTTCTTATAGTGTTTCACTGTGTTGTGGAACTTATTAGCAAGTTAGAGAAAGAAATTCTGGCCTTTATTTCTTCTTCTTGGAATGACTGAGGTTGCCTAATTTGACGGAATGACTGAATGAGGTACAACAGTAGAAATGAAAAACAAATACAGTATAGATCTTTTGGCTTTGCGGCTGATTCTTTCTTGTTGGTCCGGTCGGTCGCGTTGCTTTCTGTTAGCGCCCTCTGGCCCACCGGAGTATTGCGTCCGCCAGCAGCTCTAAATGGGCTTTTGTCTGCAAAAAAAAAACATAAACATAAACATAAACAAAGAATAATTTATAATAATAGCAGTTACTGCTTCATCGAAAGATCATAAGATATGAGGTGGTCTTGTGGGTTAAAACGCTGTGCCGTCTGGTCTGGTACAACCTGAACAAGACGGTGTCATAACCCATAAGAACACAAGGCAGTCGTGTTGATACGCTTCTGCTTGTTCAGCTGGTAGGAAAATATATGTTTTGTGAAAGTAGCAGTTTCGCTGATAAAGTCCCAATTTTGATTTAAATTCTAATAGAATTTTGGAAGTAAGTACAGAAAATGCATAAAAAATGTTAAAACCCGTATAACTATTATTATAATATTGTATCGTGCATATTTTGTTATTTTAATTATTATAACCAACAAACGCACAATTATATCACACAAGTGTATATCACAACTGTCTTTTTTACGTTCATAGGGCCGTGCATCGTAATATTATTTTTATAGTAAAACCAACTATACAATGCACTGGCCCTTCCAGTCTTGTTATGTGGCAGCGAAACTTGGACTGTTAAAGCAAGTGACGCCAGAAGAATAACAGCAGCACAGATGAAATACATGAGAAGAACAGCAGGATACACTTGGACAGATTATAAAACAAATGCACAAATTGCAAAGGAGTTAAAAATAACACCAATTTTGGAAAAATTACTGGAATACAAGAGAAGCTGGATACAACATGTAAATAGAATGCCTCCAAATAGGTTACCCAGGGTAATGAAACACTACTGCCCAACTGGCAGAAGGAATCATGGTTAGGCCTTTGAAGAGACTTCTGGATACGTGAGACCGGAACGGGTCAACAAGTGGCCCAACTCCATAACAGATATGATGATGATGATGATGAACTAGATGCACCAAAGTGTCAAATTTATTTTATTCTGGAATGACACTCTACATGTTTCGGACGGTCTTTCCGTCCATCATCAGGAGTTCGAGACTGTACATACAGTAACAGGCATTTGTCAAACAGATACTGCTGTCTGCTTGCTAGCAAGTCTCGAACTCCTGATGATGGACGGAAATACCGTCCGAAACATGTAGAGTGTCATTCCAGAATAAAATAAATTTGACACTTTGGTGCATCTAGTTGGTTTTACTATAGGAATAATAACACAGCAGTCTCTTTGTGTAATCTACACTTCTACATGTTTCGACAGTTTTGTGTCATCATCAGTGACTTTACAACCAACACCTCGCCAAGCCACACACGTTCTTAAAATAAAAATAAACGAGAGAAAAATATCAAGGCATAAAAAATAATAAACCTTGAATAACCATTTTCATACTGCTCATTCCGCACATTTGAGTTAAATGACAAATTCTGGCAGCACCATAAAATGCACTATTCTATATATTGTGTACATTACTCTTAATATGCTGCTACGTGTTTCGACGCAATTTAAATCTTCAGGGAGCTTACACCAATGTTGTTAAAACATATTTTTCCCTTTGAGGTTCTGCTGCCCAACGCGAGCTATGGCGTCATCATTCATTAGGTTTCTAGATCACACACAACGACGCACCACTGTCGGTAGGACTCCTCTGGACGAGTGATCAGCTCGTCGCAGAGACATCTACCTGACAACACACAAAACTGACAAGAGACAGACATCCATGCCCCTGTCGGGATTCGAACCCACAATCTCAGCAGGCGAGCGGCCGCAGACCCCCGCCTTAGACCGCGCGGCCACTGGGACGTACGGTAATACCGTAATTTTACAATAACCATGCATATCAAATGTGCAGGTTTTAAATTCGTAATTATTGTTAAACTATTTGACTGCTGTACGTTTTAACAACATTGGTGTAAGCTCCCTGAAGATTGGCGATTGCGCCCAAAAACGCAAAAACAAAACAGTAGCAAAATACACACTATATATATATATATATAACAGTGTAATGTTGGTATATATATATATATAAAACAGTGTAATGTTGGTACTGATAGAGTTTGTAATTCTCCATCAAAAGTCCCCAAAATTTATCAACCAACGAATGCAAATATAATTTCATATAAAACACTTTTATAACACTTTCAAACACTCCGACATGTTTCGATCTTGTCAGATCATCATCAGGGAGCTTATTTCCTTGCTAAAGTTATATTATATTATAGTATAGTATAATATAACTTTGGTAAGGAACTAAGCTCCCTGATGATGATCTGACAAGATCGAAACATGTCGGAGTGTTTTAAAGTGTTATAAAAGTGTTTTATGTGAAATTATATGTGCATTCGTTGGTTGATAAATTTTGGTGATTCTACAAAAAATGCACGGTGCTACAATAAGATTTATCTCCATCAACAGGTTTTATCTACCTAGAAGCAACCCCAGTTTCGACAATTAAGTTCCTATATTCATTGTTATTAATAGGAAGTTTTATTTATTCGAAGCTAAAAACATAACACATTGTGCTAGTCAATCATGCGAGAGAAGTAAGAAAGGAATTGCACTCACGGAAGAACAGGAAAATTATTCAGATTTCAGGAATGGCATTACGTAAAGCCTATCTGGCCTTTCAAAACGCGCTGTAATTTAGCAAGGCCGATGTGAAATATTTGAAAGTGTTTACTGAGGCAGACTTGTTGAATGGGGGACATGGCCGTATCCCACCAGTTCATTTTCTCAAGAGGTGGTAAACAGTAGTGTAGCTACTAAAAGTAGCTCATATTACATTCCTATTTGTATTTCATATATGAAAAAGGAATTTAACGGCCGACAGCTCTTCCTGAAAGAAAACCGAGGGGATTTAAATGAAAAGAGATGACGGAGATAAATTTGCCTAACACTAATTCTAAGACACTCCCTCATAATTAATATTATAAGTAAAATTATGTGTAAATTTGCTCCTTGAATTTTTGGAATACATTAGGAATTTTCCAGGATTTATGTTTAACTTTTGACTATCAAAGAATATCTACAAGTAATATAGAAACCGCACGAAATACTTTTCAATAACAAGATGTCTGAACACCTCAATGGATCAGGATCATTGTAAAATTGACGTTCAGGTGACCGTGCATCGTGATAAATTCTTATAATAAAACGAACTAGATGAACTAATTCCTCAAACTCATTTTTGGAATAAAATTCTACATGTTTCGGACAGTTCCTCTGCCCATCATCAGGAGTTTTTTATTGTACACACAGCAATGGTATATGTCATAAAGGTTTACTGACAGCTTGCGAACAGGATCACGAGGGAACTGGTTTGGTTCCGCTGTAACAGAACCAAACCAGTTCCGTCCTGATCCTGCTCGCAGGCTACCAGCAAACCTTTACGACATATACCATTGCTGTGTACGGTGAAGAACTCCTGATGATGGACAGAGAAACTGTTCGAAACATGTAGAATTTTATTCCAAAAATAAATTTGAGAAATTAGTGCATCTAGTCGGTTTTATTATAAGAAAGAATCATTGTAAAATGTAAATAATATTTTCTAAATGATCATGAAATTCTCGCATTTTATGAATTCGAAATTCCGTTACCCCTGTCACAGATTATGCCACTGAACGAGAAGAATCCCATACATTATCTCTAAACCTATTATTTACGATCCATCTAATATTTTATAATTTTCTTTTACCAATTCATAAGTCATCAAAGTGGTCTCCTTTCCTCCGGTTTATCCACCAAAACTCTCCCACTTAGGTGTCATTCGCGCATTTGCATTAATCTTACTTGAACTTCTGCTGTAAAATTATTTAATGTAGATCACGAAGCTGCTCGTTGTGTAGTCTTTCCCACTGCCCTGTTATCTCGTCCATCTGAGGTCCAAATGTCTTTCTGAATACCCTAACCTCTAACACCCAAATTGTACGTACGTTCTTCGCGTGATATAAAAGACAAAATGTCACAACCATACAAAACAGCAAGCAAAATTACAGCTTTGTGTATTTAAATGCTTGTGCCCTAACACGTCACGAGGAAAGACAGTAAATTCTGGGGCGAGTAGTGGAAGGTAAAGGGTAAATCAGTCCCGTTACAGGCCTGGAGTGGCTCAGAGGGTTCCAGGAAGTTAAGGTTCCAGATTTCATGACGACACAGGATGATGATAACGTTGTCAGCCTTACGCACCGGCCGCCTTTACCCCCAGGAAATACTCCTGGGTACTCATTTCTGTTTGAGACTGAGTCGACCGCAGGGCCATAGTGCGATCGGAAGGATTTTATGTCAATGAAAAATTGCGATGACACCAGCTGGGATCGAACCAGTGACCTTCGGATTTGTAGCACAGCACCTTAACCACTGTGCTACCGCGGTCCCTTAGTGGTAGAAGGCATTGAATTAAGTTTTACTGAATTTAATTAAAGTAAAATGTAAAAACGTAAAGTGATCCCGTTACAGGCCCGGTGTGGCCCAGAGGGTGGGTAGAGGTATAGCTCTACTCTTCCATGACCGCGGTACTGGAAGGGGATGAGTGGTCAGCAGCACGCCCTGGCCGCACTTTACCCCCGGGAAACACCCGGTACCCATTTTACAGGAGGCTGGGTGGGCCCCAGGGCTGGTCTGGACGGGTGGAAAATCTCGTCCCCACCGGGAATCGTTCCCGGACCGTCCAGCTCCTAGTCATTCACTATACCGACTGAGCTACCCGGCCCACGAATTTAAGTAACGTACTTCAGTACAATTAAAGCTAGGTTGCGTAACAAATATTATTCAGTTGTTTTAAGCTGTAATTTTATTTCGCCTGATGTGTCAGGTATATTTACCAGGCCAGCTTTTCACTCTTGGACACAGCTGTCCTGTACAATATATCTAGCCTTCTCATATCTTTAAGCCGCATGTAAAAGCCTAAGTTACTTTTCCACTTCCCCCTTCAATCACCCCACCAGCCCGCCTTCCATCTTCCGTTGCGCTGTCCAATGATATGAACTTCCTCGTGAAGAGTACTAAAGACATATGTCGTATGGAAATGACGCTGTGAAGACCGGTACAGGTGTACCAATGTTTATTCTCCTACTCTTAAAACAGAGGCAGCAGCTTCCTCCGCATTTTTAGTGTCTATCTACCAAAATGCACGGTGTCACATCTCAGAAGGCATCCAATACTACTAGGAAGTTCCTGCGACCGGCCACCTCAACACAGGCTTTTCTTGGTTTCCCTGTGTCTAAAAGCAAATGCTGAGATGGTTCCCAAGATTCCAAGTTGCCACTACATGCTTCTCATGTAGCCCTCCCGACTGAAATTTATTAGTAACCAATTTCATATTTTGTATACATGTAAAATAACCACTGCCACCGGGTGACAACCCAATTGCAGTTAATAATAATAATAATAATAATGTAAGATAACCACTGCCACAGGGTGACAACCCAATTGCAGTTAATAATAATAATAATGTAAGATAACCACTGCCACCGTGTGACAACCCAATTGCAGTTAATAATAATAATAATAATGTAAGATAACCACTGCCACAGGGTGACAACACAATTGCAGTTAATAATAATAATAATATAAGATAACCACTGCCACCGAGTGACAACACAATTGCAGTTAGTAATAGTAGTAGTAATAATAATAATAATAATAATAATAATAATAACATATACGTGCGTTGTAAATGAGGTCTGAGCTCTTTTTAGGGGATTTTACGTAGCGTAGAACGGTAGGATGTGTACCGACGTTTCGGGACAAATTATGGGTCCCTTCTTCATGGTTTAGCAGTCCGAGAAAAATTATTGCTTATCGTTTGAAGACGGGGCAAATAGTTTGTCTCCCGGAACGTCGACAATAAACTGCCATTCTACGCTACTTAACATCCCAGGTCAGCAAAGATCTCGTACGGATGCGTGCTGGGAAAAATTGAGGCGAGTTCGAGGAAGATGTGGAGGGAGTAGGAGAATGGTACTTGTGTCTTTGGCCTCAGTAGGGTATGTTGCAGGGAGCGCTTGATACAGACCGTTTTGTAGAACATGCAAGCATGGCGATCTTCGTCTTCCCCACTGGGGCAGTCTATGAAACCGTCGCACAGGACGTGGTCATCTATACAGAGATATCTCCCCATTCTGTCCGGAGTTGGACACGCAAACCTCTCCATATTGCCCTCCGAGGTTGGGCACTCTGGAACACAAGACAGGTTGCTGTTAGTTGCTTCATGGTGACACAGACAGGACACAAAGATTTGTTTGTAAAGGTTAACTGAATTTGCCTGTTTGCACTAAAGGGATACTGAAACTTAAGTAATATAACCAACAAATACACATGTTTGATTTCATAAAACATATTTTATACATGTACATCTCTCGGTTTTGTTAGAAAATATTAAGCATTCCTCTAAGACATGGATATGGACATATCTTCTTCTGCAAGAGTCTAAACTTTATGGAGCTGAGACAGATATTGCTTAAGAAGATCTGCTTAAATTGTCTGCATGACAAACATACCATCAGAAAATGAAAGCGCCCAATTTTACTCAAAATACAGGGTTATTCGAAATGACTGTCGGGGTTTTAACAACTTGTCACACAATACACTACAGATAGCAGTATATGTATTTTTTTTTATTTAATAGAACAACATTCCATGTTTTTGTTACATACCGTACAGGTGCTCTATATGTGCACCCTTTGTGATTCTACAGGGTTATTCAAAATGATTGTCGGGATTTTAACAACTTGTCATACACAATACACTTGAGATAGCAGTATATGTATTTTTTTTTATTTAATAGAACAACACTCAAAGTTTTTTTTACATACCTTACAGGTGCTCTATATGTGCACCCTTTGTGATGCTACAGGGTTATTCAAAATGATTTTCAGGATTTTAACAACTTGTCATACACAATACACTTGAGATAGCAGTATATGTGTTTCTTATTTAATAGAACAACACTCAAAGTTTTTGTTACATACCTTACAGGTGCTCTATATGTGCACCGTTTGTAATTCTACAAACATCAACACGATAATCGAGTTCGTTCCGCATGTCAGCGGTGATGGTTTCAATGGCGGTTCTGATTCGTACCTTCAGTTCCGGGATACTTGCGGGAAGAGGAGGAACATCGGTGCAACTACATACTCCTGTCTCAAGTGTATTGTGTATGACAAGTTGTTAAAACCCCGACAATCATTTTGAATAACCCTGTATAAATCGAAGGTTATTATCTAATAAACGATGTCATAAAGTCGTTGGGGAGACGTGGAGGGAAAAGCTTTTAGCAGTAGATATATCGTGTATTAAATGACGGTACTAAAATTCACTCGTCGGCCGCCTTACCTCAACACACACCTGCTTTCGAGACAGCCATGAGGGGGCCACAGTGGAAACAGATCGAAACTCGATCATAAATTCATAAGTCGGCCCCTTTGTGGGCTGAGCGGTTCTGAACCAAAAGGCTTTCGGAGAGGAAGAAGACAAGAATATGAAAGCTGTGAGCAACAGAATAAAAGGTTTATGAAGATTTATGCCCTCTGGGACGTAATGCCACGTAGTCTGGTAGATAAATAACAAAGAGATTTGCCCTTCCTCACAGCGCTGTTTCTAGAGTTTCAACACTACGGGGAGGCGACTTCGCATCGACTTGTATTTCCTGGCTTTTCGAAGGATCGTAATGTCCTCATAGTCAGTGTAAAACAGAAAAAAAGTGCATTTCAAGGAAAAGATCTTTCGAAACGTCGAGAACTATTTATACAGGATGGGCCAAAAGTGGGTATACAGTTGGATATAGTATAGAATTGATGGTCTGTATACCTACTTTTGACCCACCCTATATAAGAACACTGTAAAATGCTAAAATATTTTAACGTTCAAATAAAGACACTTTTTGGATTCTGCTGCTATCGTCGCATTACAATAAAATGTTTATATCTTCTTCTTATTCTTCTCCTTCCATTGGCATTACAGCCCACTGTGGGCTTTGGCCTGTCGAACAATGTCCTTCCATTTTTTCCTATCTGCCACCAACTCTCTCCATCTTCTCATTCCCAGCACTTAAAGATCTCTTTCTACATCCTCTTTCCATCTTTTCCTGGGTCTTCCCCTTCTTCTCGACCCTTCCAGTTCTTGAGTGAAGATCTTTTTGGACATCCTATCCTCCTCCATTCTCTCTAGTGACCTAACCAGCTTATCCTTTGCCATTTTATCCATTTTACTATATTTTCTCCTTTGCTCATCTCTTCTAGTTCTAAAAAATGTTTACATCTGATATATGAAATTGCACTAATTTTATTGGATAAATATGTGTAAATAAGGACTATATAGTAGAATCTTTGTGTCCGTTATTGAGGGGGACGGATAACGCAGCCCCGAACACAGCAATACGTTTTAAGTGCAACATGTACATTTGGCTCCAAGAACTCAGCAGCAGCAGCATTATGTATGCAAAGTAATGTTTGAACTATAGATATCTCGAAAGTTCATACTTAATAAAATAAGAATAGATTTTAAAAGGTATAGAATACGATAAATAAAAGAGAGAACATCTCATTCCATAATGTGTATAAGAAATCAATTATATTTAGTGAAAGACAAGAGTTTGATTTCAGCACAAACTGGTCAGGGTAACAGCTTGGGATTTGAAGAGGCATAATCGCCAGTAACGTGCTCTTATTTTGATACGTCGAAATCAGTCACGAAAGACGGAAACATTGGCATTCACGTACATTGTCACGAATGGTCGAAATCCCGAACTTTGAGACTGTTGTACACTAATTGAGGAAAGCAAATGTGTGATATAAAATACAGCATTTAACTTCAGACTGACTTTCTGTGCCAAAAATATAAAAACGGTGTTTATTTTATGGGCTGTCTGGCTTCATGGCACAGTGATATGGGTTGTCTGGCTTCATAACGCAGGGATATGGGCTGTCTGGCTTCATGGCACAGTGATATGAGCTGTCTGGCTTCATGGCACAGTGATATGGGCTGTCTGGCTTCATGGCGCAGGGATATGGGCTGTCTGGCTTCATGGCGCAGTGATATGGGCTGTCTGGCTTCATGGCACAGTGTTATGGGCTGTCTGGCTTCATGGCACAGTGATATGGGCTGTCTGGCTTCATGGCACAGAGATATGGGCTGTCTGGCTTCATGGCACAGGGATATGGGCTGTCTGACTTCATGGCACAGGGATATGGGCTGT
>Ga0131853_10007701_pt1 | contig 19533 bp, 18 predicted proteins | sample TergutLab28metaG_FD_92764 | JGI IMG/M metagenome (GOLD analysis project Ga0131853, IMG submission 92764) | Labiotermes labralis P1 segment gut microbial communities from Petit-Saut dam, French Guiana - Lab288 P1 (version 2) (version 2) | ecosystem: Host-associated > Arthropoda: Insects >... | reverse complement strand
TTCAGCTTGGCCTCTTTATAGGTAAAGACACACAGATTTTGAACAAGAGATGTTACTCATTTTTAATATTTTTTGTAACTAAATACTAGGAAACCATGTAGTAACAGAATGTTACCATGTCACAATATATTATTTACAGCCCCATGTGAGGATGTGAAATGTGGTCCTCATGCATTCTGCAAGCCTGAAGGTCAAGAAGCTTACTGTATCTGTGAAGAAGGATGGACTTTCAACCCAAACGATGTTGCTGCTGGTTGCATAGGTATGTTTGAAAACAAGCAGTTTTAATGGCAAATTCAGAAATGTATTAAAACTAAATTTATATACCATTTGAAAAATGTACATAATTTGGGACTCTTATGACCATCATAATTTAGACTTATTTTCTGTAATTCCACATTTCATTCACTTTCAGATATTGATGAATGTGATAAGCGGAATGGACCATCTGGTCGATGTGGTACCAATGCTGAATGCACAAACACTCCTGGAGGCTTTGGATGCAAATGCAAACCAGGATTTTCAGGAAATGCCTACAAGCAGTGTCTAGGTGACTGTTACTACATGATTTTCTATCAACAGTTTAGATCTATGTACCTTAAAATCTCATTTTTTTGGTTTGTTTTAATTGAATGTTATATTCTGAGCCACGCAGAAACCGATGAGTTAAATAACTTAGTATCTAAAGTGAAACTTTTTGTATGAAGTATTTACCTACTCAGTGAATTCCGTTATTTCTATTTTCAGATATCAATGAATGTAGCCGTAATGATGCATGTGGTACAGGTGCACTCTGTCATAACATCCCAGGTTCATATAAGTGTGAATGTCCTGAAGGTTCCATCCCAGATCCTGACCCACAAACTAAGTGTGTTGGAGTGGTTACCTGCTCTTTAGACAATGACTGCCCAGGAAATGCAATCTGTGATGACCATAAACGCTGTCTATGTCCAGAACCTAATGTTGGAAATGAATGTAGACGTAAGTGAACAGAAAATTCCTTCACAAAGTTTTGAAACTGAGCAGCAATTTTAAAATTGTTTGCATTGTACAATAAATTTGAAAGATAATAAGAACCAATTACATTGTTTTCAATGATGTAAAAATTTCATAAATTAACTAAGTAAACAAACACAAAGAACTAGTCAATGAAATGTAACATCTCAGATACTGAAGATGATCCATACGAGATTCTAAGTTATGAATACTTTGTGGTACAATGTGTGTGGATTAGTGTAAGTCATTGCACATGTTCATTTCACTTGAAATTTAGACCTGTGTTCAGTTTTTCATTTGTATGCAATATTATTCAGATTTTCCTAAGAGGTAATTCAATGTGTTTCACTTCTTAGATCCCTGTGAGACTGTATTCTGTGGTCCGAATGCACAATGCATGCTAATAAACAACGAAGCTAAGTGTCTGTGTAGCACTGGATACACAGGTACACCAGATGGTGTAGGCAGTGGCTGTGTGGATATAGATGAATGTGTGGCGAATCCATGTACTTCTGGAGCAATATGTAACAATGAACCTGGTGGCTTCTCCTGTGAGTGTCCTGGTGGTACTAGTGGTGATGCCTATCGAGAAGGTTGCACAAAGGAACTACCATTCAGTTGCTCAAAAGATAAACCTTGCCCTGGATCAGAGCAGTGTGTACGAGATGAGTTTGTAGGTAGCAGTGTCTGTATCTGTCAGCGTGGTTACACACGAGACCATGAGACAGGGAAATGTAGAGACATTAATGAATGTTTAGAACTAAGAGATAAACCTGCCTGTGGACTGAACGCTATGTGCAGAAACCTCCCTGGCAGTTACGAGTGTCAGTGTCCACCTGGATTCAATGGAAACCCATTTGCTCTCTGTGAAGGTAAGAGTTTTGTCTTTAGCTGCAAGCTCTACTACCATAAGTTATAATGTATCATTTGGCTCTTTAAACTATGCTGTTTTATTAGAGTCTCAATGCTTGAGGATTTTGTCTCAAGATATTTCTGACTTAAATTCACATGGCAGAATATAAGAAAATTTAAGATTAGCATTAGACTGCTAAAAGACAGCATGACAAATACAATCAAAGTTTGTACATGTAATTAAGAAGGAAAAGCCAAGTACAATTAGAAGCAGTTTAGTGAACTATTACTTTGTACAGGGTTCACCATTACAGTCCTTTCACCAACACTAAAGTAAAACCTGATGTCTTGTTATTTGAGAATAAATGCATTTATCATGTTTAATCTTTATGTTAGTTTTATATTATCAGTGGCTCATACATCTTTCAGAATGCAGTACTCTAGAATGTCAGTGTCAAGCCCCATACCAGATTGTAAATGGCAACTGTGTACTTGCGGGATGCTCAAAGGGAGAGCCTTGTCCTGCAGGAGCAGAGTGCATCACAATAGCTGGTGGAGTCAGTTACTGTGCTTGTCCAAAAGGATACAGAATAAAACATGATGGCTCTTGTGAAGGTGAGAATCAGTATAAATTTCAGAATTATTGACTATACCCAATTTCAGCTACACAGTCATCATTAAATCTTTCAACATTTTATACCTTACAAGGAGATGACTTTATTACCCTGCTCTAAGCAGTTCAGTATAATGCATATTTGTGCTTCTAGATGTTAATGAATGTGAAGAAGGACGGCAAGTGTGTGGGTATGGTGCCGAGTGTATAAACCGACCTGGATCACACGACTGTGTCTGCCCACGAGGTTACACAGGAGACCCATACAATGGTGTATGTTCACCTAATCGTGTTAAGTGTGTCAGTGATGGTGACTGCTCTCCTAATGAGAAATGTGTGCAGCCAGGTGAATGTGTCTGCCCACCACCCTTCTTCACTGATCAAGTGGATGGCAATAAATGCAAAAGTATGTACAGAGTACATCAATATAATAACTGCAATCTATAGAATACAATTATTCTCTTCATTGCACTTGCATAAGCCTAAAAGTAAATACTGTCACTGTCATCTCTTATACATATTCTTAGCTCTGAAAGGACAAAATGTTCATATGGTACTTTTATTTTACTACAATAATTATTTCGATATGGAAGTTCAATTTGTATTTTTTGTATGGCACATGGCCTGCCAAATACATAGTTCTTATGCCTATTGAGAATTTTTCTATTGACATCATAATTATTATTAATACATAGCTTTTGTTTGATCTGAAAATTAAACTTATAATACTTATATTCAGTCTTCACAATCCAACTGAAAATTTTTGTGTTTCTATTTCATATCCAAGCATAAATGTATTTCATAGGTAGGGTATTTGGACTCATCAGTGGATGCCTGTTGAACAGAATGATGCAACTGAAATTTTGTGAAGTACTGGTCATTCAAATTACAATTTTTACAGTTGCATCAGTCAGTCAACTCTCTTTCTGATGAGTGATTTACAATGTGTTCAGAGATGCAGTATAAGTGAAGTAAAAATTTTGTGGCATGCTATAATGTGTAATTTTTTATGAAGGTCCTTGTGAAAGATTTCCTTGCGGTATCAACGCAAAGTGCACTCCAAGTGATCCTCCTAAATGTATGTGTCAGACTGGTTACAAGGGAGATCCACTACATGGCTGTGTGGATATAGATGAATGTATTGATAACCCATGTGCATATGGGGCTCACTGTCTGAATGAGAAAGGAGGCTACAAGTGTATGTGTGCCAGAGGAATGACAGGAGATCCTTACAGGGCAGGATGTGAGTATAGTGGTACATAAATCCAGTACTTTGTGTTAGCATGTATGATTTGTGGGCTTGAAAACAGTTCAGAGTCAAAGTGAAGAAACATGGTGGTCTTCAAGCTAGAACTGCACTGTATACATGGTATAAGCTTAAGCTTGTTGGACTGTGATTGTTACACTGAAAGTCCTGTTTAATTTCACCATCAGTACTGGTTTGTCTACTTATTTAGTGTGTTGTGCATCAAAGTGTGAGGCTGTTAGTGCCTACACTTCTGTCAATCAATAATTTGAGTGGCAGGATTGTACAAACTGTCTGAACATTTTTACATGGTGGTATGAACTAAGGACTGCACATTGATAAACATAACTTGCATCCATTTGACTTTTGCAAATGACTGAGGAATTAACACCCAGAAAATGTAGAGATATGATCACAAAACAAAATGGTTCCATAAAAATTCTATGAAATTACACACTTATACTGTTTTGTACCCCTGAAATGTGTTGATCAGTGTGAAAATTCTAAGATATTTTATATGGTATCTGTATGACGGACAACATTTTTGCAGATAATCAATACACAAATTACATTCCTCGATCCTTGCATTTCATTTGAAGGACAGTAACTTTCTGTAACTGCCATACACACTCTGATTTCATAAACTTTTCATGCCTTTGATGATTATATTTTTGTATCTCTTTTCTTTGTGCAGGTATTGGTTCAATTGCTCCTAAAGGAGAATGTACTACAAACGAACAGTGCGCTGACCAGTTGGCATGTATAGAAGGAACATGTGTCAATCCCTGTACCAAACTACCATGTGGAGCTAATGCTTACTGTGAGTCAGAGAAACATGCTGCTTGGTGTCGCTGTACTGTTGGTTTTACAGAAGGTGCTAATGGAGAGTGTGTATCTGGTAAGAAGAAACATCATCTTAATTGAGTTGATCATTCTGATTTCATTTGTATGGAACTGTGCTCATTGGATGGATGCTTAAATTTACATATTTTATAGTAAAAATGCTTTCCCAATATTTCAAATTCACTTGTATGTTCTCTCCACTTCTTCCAGTGTGTGATGGTCTGTACTGTGGGCAAGGTGCTCAATGCATAGCAACTGCCAATGGCCCAACATGTGCTTGTGTAGAAGGTTTTATTGGCAATCCATTCCCTGGTGGACATTGTGTCCCAGACATCTGTTCTTCCAGCAATCCATGTGTTGAGCCTAGTGTTTGTATAGGAGGCCGGTGTAAAGAACGCTGTGAAGGAGTAATTTGTGGTGTTGGAGCTACCTGTGATAAGAACACAAACTTATGTGTTTGTGATCCATTCTTCATTGGTAACCCAGACCTCATCTGTATGCCTCGTAAGTGCAGAGCATATTATTTTTTAGCTTTTGGTATTATGAAAACACATTAAGTACATCACCAATAAGAATGCCTGCACAGTGTAAGGTATGTACTTTTGGTATTATGAAAACACATGAAGTACATCACCAATAAGAATGCCTGCACAGTGTAAGGTATGTACTGTCTTCTACAATTCAAATATTGGGTCATGGGTTTGAATCCCACCTAAGGCATGAAAGTATATCTGTTTTTTCCTCCCACACCCCATGTAGGCAGAGGCCATGTGATGGGTTTAACCCTTGATCCCTCAACCAGAGTCCAACCAGATGCCTTGAGACCAGATACGTAAATCCAAATATCAGAAGCCCCTAAATGGCAATGGCCTGTACTACAATATATACATATGGACCAACATAGTGTAGGGCACTCTTAATTATATGAGCATCATTGTTCTTCTAATTCAGTTTTTACAATTTATTCTGAAGGTGATATGACTAACCTGCTGTAATTTTATTGGTGACTTTAGTTAGCTAAATGTACAGTCATGGAGGGGGGGGGGGGGCTATGCGGTGGTGCAGTTGGTTGAGGCACTGCGCTCCAAGCCAGAAGGTCGCGTGTTCAATTCTTGATGGTGTCACTAGAATTTTTCATTGACATAATCCTTCTGGTTGCACTACGGCCCCTGGGGTTGACTCAGCCCCTAACAGAAACAAGTAACTGGGGGTAAAGACGGCCGGTACGTAGGGATGACAACCTTACCACCTTCATGTGTCAAATGTCTTGAAATCTAGGAACCTCAACCTCCTGGAACCCTCACGGCCTGTCCAGGTCTGTAAAGGGATTGCTTTAAATGTGCAGTCATTATTATGCCAGTGTTGAAAAACACAGTACTTTGTAAAGGTTTTGATAGTTTAAAGTTAAGTCCTCAGCTTTGAAAGTGACCAGGGATGTAGCTGGGTGGAGGGGGGTAGGGTTGCTATGGGCAGCAGAATCCAAGGGGCTGGCAAAATTAATACTTTAAATTAAAAATGTGATTTTTTACCCCAAACATTTAAAATTATTGGGATGAAGGGAAACTAAACAAATAATTGTGATTTCTGAAGTTAATTTATCTTATGGGCAGCCATTGTACTTACTCGTCCCGAGCGCCAGAAACATGGCTATGAAACTGAAAATAAAAACGCTATTTTGCTAATTTCACACTGCTATTAGGCTTTTGTGTTTTGGACAATTATACAGCGAAATATCATCCCACTGTTTCTTACGGGACCGCGGGAAAAAGACTGTCACGGGACAGCATTCAATGCGTCAGACACACGTGATACAACAAAAAAATTTTACAATTTGCACTTCGACCAACGAAAATAATAACCGAATAAAACGTTACTGTACCACCTTCATGCAAATTCTTTTTCTTCCCAAAGAAACCTGTAATAACCGTTGAAAGCTTACGTTTCAGATAAAACAGCTCCACTTTCAACTTCAAAATGCACTATTCGTATCGTTCGCCAATGTATGTACAGTTCTTTACGCTGTACTGGTCTCGGTAAATCTCGGCACTGCATCGGGTCACGTTCGTCTCCCGCCACTCACGATCATTAGCAGTTCAATAACGCTGCAGACGCCACAATCGTTATTGCAATTATCTACAGTTACGTGTGAACAGAAATAAACAAAAACGGCGCCTAGCAGAATATACTCCTTACGTACGGCTGCATCATCTTAAGCACTGAGTCCGAGTCGGCTTCTGTGTTAAGGAAACGCCCACAGCCACGAGTGAAAGCAATTCTCGATTGCGACTCTTTGACTCGTCGCCAGACCTTTACTGTGAAATGTAGCCTATCGTTTGTAGAACATTTTCAGTTCGATGTCTTTTTACTAAGACCTTCACAAGCAGCTTTTCATTACTAGCTGCTTCCTGTACAACTGCCTGACACATACGAAGTTGAAACACACTTGTGAAGTCTGGTGGGTAATACAAAACTTCCACGTTCCTTAGAAACTTGTCCACAAGTAACAACATATTTCTAATCTACACACTTGTGGAGGTGTCCAGTGCCTAACAAACTACGTGACAATGGTTGTGGCCTGCCATGCCTTGTTCGTATAGTATTGCACAGGAAGTTTCTTTTTCCATTTTTAAATGAACGTATTCTCGGTGAATTTCCAACCACGATTAGCATGAATAACAAATAACAGAATTAATATCAGGAATAACACACAAAGCTGTTGAGTGCTAAACTAATACCGGCGAAGCGAACAGACGATCCGAAACTATACTGCACCAACTGCTGAATACTAATCCCAGGTTTGCCACCACACAGCTTGAACCTTCCCCCACCACTACAATAGGCTGAAGTTTGCAGTTGGTCGACGTGTGTCCATATGTCGTAATTGGTGTTTACCGGTATAGCCATGGTACCGGCACCGCACATCCCCAAATTATGACTTCGCAAGTACGTGCACTATACTACTACCGGCGTTACAAAATCATCGCGTACTTTTTATCTACTTCTCACAATCATCCGGGCAGCACTGTAGGCCAGGACCAAGCGTACTGAACGACTGACGCGGTGAAACAAGACTACCGAGGACCAATACATGTGACACTGAAGCTCGTCATACTATACTATTACTAACACTGATGACTATAAGGGCCACAAGAAAGAACATGCAGTGAAGAAGTATAACAAAAACAGTAAACAGACTACAACATAGGCTCTATGTATGAATGTGGTACAATATGACGGCGGCCGTTTCCATTCTTGTGTGTGGCGCTGAGGGTTACCACTTCCGCGGCTGCAGTTTTGGAGTGGGATGTCAGTGCTAGTGCTGGCGGTGTATTATGTACGGAACTAATCTGTGGTGTTATGGCTGTGTGTGTGTCAAAAGAATTGCTTGTTTTGCGTGCTTATGCCCGTTCGAGACGGAGAAATATTAGGGGTATCAGGTAATGCTAGAGTCAGCGCTGTGTTCTTTTCGGGCGCGCGGCAGTGCTGCCTCGTACATTTAATCTCCTTTGGTACATTGCCGCGCACGCTGAATGGAGCGCCTTTCCTCCTTCCAAATACGTGCCCTCTACTACTACTTTCTCGTCCACGAATGCGCCTTACCAGCAAGTTTTCCATGTTGAGGGTTACCCCGTGCCTACTACTGTATATCTTCGAGCGCGGTAACTTGTTGCTGCGGGACGCCACATTGGACCACATTCTTAAGTAGCTCTTAGACGTAAGACAAATGGAATGTTAGAAATGTGCTTTAAACGCACTGGTATCGAGTCAGTATTACAATATGGGATTTTTTAGTCACTTGTTTGGATTGCTATAAGTCATATATATGGCGTGGGAAAATCCAGACAGTGTGCATGTTAAATGTAAATATGTAAATAGAAGAAACTGGGTTATTCAATCCCCAAATTAAATTATGCACATCAGCATAAGAAAGCAGAGCAGGTAGTGAATGAAATACATAATGCTGGGTGAGATTTAGCCATAAATGAACAACATTAATCCATACAAAGAAAAGATACAGTTAACTGATGAACAAAATGTGAAGAACAAAATATTGTTTTTGACTTAGCCATAGTCCGCAAAGATAAAATGGAATGTTTCATACCTGTGTTCATAGTACTATGAAGGCAATGTAATCTGAGCACCAAGAAGAATTGTGCACTTATTAGTCATTTACATAACATAGAAGAAACACACTGTAGTTCAGGAAGCAATGCAACACTGCAGGTAAGATTCAGATACCTCTAATTTAGGGTCTTGCATTTACTACTACACTGAATATGGCAGCTTTATCACATAGAAATCTGCTTCCACTCTGGCATCCTGCAACAGCCATGGTGCTGAGGACAGTGATATAAAAACACACTTTGTCAAGCATAACAGAAATTGGGAAACTTGTGGATAATAAAATGCTGGCTGAGCTACATATACGAGGAGTGCCTGTAATATTCTAGCACCCTCTGTATGTATTACAACTAAGTAAGGCAATAAAATGATATTCATCACCTCTTGCTTTGGTGGGGAGGGGGGATAATTTAAGTTTTTTAATAAGTTCTATTTTTGCATGTAAAATTTTAATGGCACTTGACTATTTATACATCCTTCAAGATGGCAGAATTCTGTGACATGTGGAATTATATGATTAGTTTTAATTAATTGGTTTGAAATGTTGTGGTATTTGGGCAGTTGTATAAGTTTGAATTTAATGTGGTTCATTGTGTTGTTTTACATATCTTGCATTAAATTCAAACTTAATGAAACCACCTGAACAACCATGTATGCATCGTTATTAATAACGATACATACATGGTGGTCCATTATTTTTTTTTTTATAGTTGTATGTGCCTGAAAGTGGCTTAACATAGCCAAAACACATACCTGAATATGAATTTTAGTAAAGATATGTTGTGTTAGGTTGTTAATTATTGGTGTTTGTATTTTTTAAGTTTGACATGTAAATGATTACTTTTTTGCCCTAATTTTATTTAAAAGATAACTGTCTTCTGGAATGCAGTGCCATTTAGTTTAGTAAATAGCCTACCTGCCTACCAAACAGTGTCGGGTCACATCACTGAGTACAGCAACCTCCTTAGATATTTCAAATATTGTAGAATTTTATTTAGTGTGAAAAATATTTTTACTCAACTAGCTGGTTAAGCTATGCTGTGACACAGTTCAATTAAATGTGCATACATAATGGACACTTGTAGATCTGAATGAAATATAATATACTCTTTTTTCTATAAAATAGATCAAAATAAATATGGAATGTATAAATGTGAGAATCAATTTGGTAAGTTGGCTGATGCAATGTAAGTTTATGAAATTTCCTGAGATCATGCATAACATCAAGACAGATGGTGTTTCTATATCTGACAATTGTTTAATAACTAAATTATGCATAAAAAATATGAATGTAAATGCTTGCAACAAAATTTTTGTATACATACCAGTAGATTCTATTAAGTAATTCAGAGAGATGTGTTTCAGTAAGTCTGATGTTTGTGACATAATGCCACAGATTTGGTTTGTAGTGCTTCATTTTATGTAACCCCTTTGTCTCTTCTTGCAGCTGTGGTTGCTCCAGTGTGTTCACCCATTTGTGGTACAAATGCCCATTGTGAGTATGATGTAATAAATCAGTGTGTGTGTAATGCTGGAACAGTTGGAAACCCGTATGAAGGGTGTGGACCTCAGAAGAAATCATGTTCAACTACAGCTTGTGGTATTGGAGCAGAATGCAGGGAGGGCATCAACAATGTGGAATGTGTATGTCCACAGGGCTTTGCGGGAAATCCATATGTACAGTGTCAAGGTCAGTGAAAATGAATACTTTGCTGGAGTATATTGTTCTGAAAGCTGGGTTATTAATACGAGTTACCTGTGTTTAAAAGTCATGTTGCAGTATGAACTGTGCAGCATAATTTTGAAAACAACACTAGAATAATGTTGCATCAATGATCATTGCAACTTTCATGCATTTATTATTGTCAAATTATGTGGTTTAGGCTTATCTTGCAAACTCTTCAAAATTGCCTTGTTAAGTTATGCCATAGCTACATAATAAACCAAAAAGTACATTAAATTATTACATTCTTGAAGATAAAGGACTCATATGAACTTGTATGAACTTGTCAGTGTGCTGTGAAATGTGGCAAGTTTTTGTAAATGGTCATGCATTTATAGTAAGGTAATTTGGGTAAAGCAATCCCTCTACAGACCTGGACAGACCCTGAGGGTTCCAGGAAGTTGTAGCTCCCAGATTTCAAGACAGTCGGCTCATGAAAGTGACCAAGTTGTGAGTCATATGCACTGGCCTGTATGGTAAGATCAAACTATTTATTTCTCATTGCTCAATTTCAGATGTAGATGAATGCAGTGGCACTGCATGTGGAATCAATGCAGTGTGCATCAACACACCTGGCAGTTATGATTGTCGCTGCAAGGAAGGACATGTTGGAAACCCATTTTCAGTATGTCAGATTGTTCCTCCAGGAAGTTGTGATGATCCAGCAACTTGCAAATGTGGCAAGGATGTTCTTTGTCCTTCAGGGTATGTTCATTCCATGCGTTTGAAGTTGATACTTTGTCTCCATATATTTTCCGTTAAAGAATAACTATCTGGTACAGCAAAAGAATATAAATTTCACTCTTTTGGAAAATTAAATGGAATTTTGCATTTCAGTAGCTAAATAGCTCTAGTGTATTCCTGATATCTTTTTCAAGAAATTTTGGTTTTGTGTATAAATTCTGTTACAGTACCTATACTGCATGACTGGTTTGTCATTTGTGTACTGTTGGGGTTGTATAAACATGCTGTTTCTTTATAGGTACTCCTGTGATGGTGGTCGCTGCAAAGACTTATGTGACAGTGTAAGATGTGGTCCTCGTGCAGTTTGTGATGCTGGAAAATGTGTTTGTCCTCCTGGTTTCTCAGGCAACCCAAATGATATAAAGTCAGGCTGCAAATTAAGGGGCCAGTGTCAGAATGATTTTGATTGTACTGCAGCAGAAATTTGCTTCCAGCTTGGAAAGGGTGTCAGAAAATGTGTAGATGCTTGTAGCAAGCTTCAGTGTGGCCCTAATGCTCTCTGCGTGGTTGATAACCATCGTTCATCATGTATTTGTGCTGACGGTTACACTGGCAATCCAGGTGATCTTTTCATAGGCTGTAAGCCAGAAAGAGTAGCCCCTAAAGGTGAATGTGATACAGACAGTGACTGTGCCAAAGACTTGGTATGTGTTATCACTCAAGATGGCTTGCGTGCATGCTTGAATCCATGTTCTAATGTTGCTTGCTCTCAAAATGAGGTATGTCATCTTGATCAGTTTGGCCGCCCAGCGTGTAACTGTTTGGATGGATTTGTGTGGAATCCTGTGAGCTCTGTTTGTGAGAAACCTTCTCTGCCTGATTGTACAGCTGATACAGATTGTCCACAAATGTCTGCTTGTCGACCTGATGCTTTGGGTGTTCTCAAGTGTGTGTCTGTCTGTTCTGAATTCACTTGTCCTGCAAATGCTGTTTGTGTGGCCTTGGGACATCAGGGGCAATGTCAGTGTTTACCAAGCTACACAGGAAATCCTAATGATCGAAATGGATGCAAACCTGCATTGAGGAATCAATGTACAACTGATGCACAGTGTCCTGAATCTGATACGTGCAGATCTGATGGGGAAACTGGAATTCTAGTTTGTAAACCTGCCTGTGATTCTTTGAAGTGTGGCCCGCATGCTGTATGTCTTGCTAACAACCATGTTGCACAATGTCAGTGTCCTCCGGGGCCCTATGCTGGTGACCCGAATGACCCAGAATCAGGCTGTAAGACTGTACCGTGTGTTTATAACATTGACTGTCCACCTACACAACTCTGCAATAGGTTAACTCATACATGCTATGATGTTTGTGATGAAAATTCTTGTGGGCACAATGCAGTTTGCATAGCAGAAGACCACCGCACTGTATGCCAGTGTCCGCCAGGTTTCCGAGGCAATCCATTGCCAGATGTGGAGTGTGTTCCTACTGAAGTGTGTAGTCCAAATCCTTGTCATCCATCTGCTATTTGTGAGGGATCACCTGCAGGTCATACGTGTCGTTGTCCTGCTGGACATGTGGGAGATCCTTTCACATCTGGTTGTCACCCAGAAGGTAACTGTCCCAATGGAGATTCTGACTGTCCACCTCAGTCAACCTGTAAGGCTGGGAGGTGTATGAATCCATGTGAGGGTGGCTGCGGGCCAAGTGCACTCTGCAGTGTAGTAAATAGAAAACCTGTGTGCACATGTCCACCGAAGTTTGAAGCCGGACCATCCGGTCCTACTGGGGGCTGCTTGAGGACAGCCATTGTTTGTCAGAATGATGCAGACTGCCAGGGCGCTATTTGTCACAGTGGACAATGTAAAGGTAAGTTACAGAAATTAAAAAATATGTTCATACTGAAAAGTGTACCTTATTTCAATTAGAGTCAGTTTTACCCATAGTTTTGTCAAAGGAAATAGGAGTAAATCTGATAGACTATTGTATGATAGAAGCCAGTTTGAAGTATTGCTTGTCAGAAAGCTGTGTTTACTTCACAGTTGCATGTCGAAATGCTGAGGACTGTACATATGGCGAGCGATGTGTACAGAACATGTGCACACTCCCCTGTGCAAGCCACACGCAGTGTCCAGCTGTCCAGGCTTGTGTCTCCAGTATCTGCCTCATTGGTTGCCGGTCTAGCAAGGACTGCCCTAGTAAACATGCTTGTGTCAATAACAAGTGTCAAGGTAAAAGTTTGTCCCCTGCAGATGCAGTATTTTTAATGATAATTTTTGTATATCTTCTCCGAACAGTTTGGGTTTAATTCATGTTATGTTAAGCAACAGTCATAATCAAATACTGCATGTTTTGAATGTTCTCAATAGATCCTTGCAAGAAAGATGGTGTCTGTGGCCCAAATGCAGTGTGCCACTGTGTGAATCATGTTGCTGAATGTACATGTCCTGATGGATTTGTGGGCAATCCAGTGCCTCAACAAGGATGTATAAGAGTACCCACAGGCTGCAGCTCTAGTGTAGAGTGTCCTTCGGGACATTCTTGTCTGAACAATCTGTGCACAGTGCCATGTGTAGACAACTCACAATGTGCTGTAGGAGAGCGGTGCGCTAACTCTGTGTGCGTGAAGGTGTGTTATGGAGACAGCAATTGTGTACCTGGTGAAGTATGTGTTGAAGGAACCTGTCAGCCTGGCTGTGGCACGGATTCAGATTGTAAAGCAAATGAAATATGCATACACAACAAGTGCAGGTAATTTTGTGTGCAGTTCTAATAAATCTCTTCCACAATGTTATCACATATTAACATTTCACTTTTTCTTTTCTGAATTTACAACAGAAAACATGGTTTAAAAACCATGTCATAGTAAAGTGGAATAATGCAAATGATATGGGGCTATTGTCTGTTATTAGATCTTCATTCTAGTAATAGGTCTTTCTTTTCTTAGCTGTTGTTTATTGTAATATAACTTTAGTTACATGCTGAAACATAAGGTACAACAGGGGTGCACAATTTTTGCACAAGTGTAGTAACCAGCTCAAAAGTTAAAGTGCCATAATGGTGACATTTACAAGTTCCATACTGAGGACTGACAAATATTACATGCCACCATGCTAAATTTAGTTGTGGTGACCTGGTGCCTAGGGTACATGTGTCCCTGGTGCATGGTATTTTAATACATAGTGCCAACTGTGAAAGTGAAATTTCTCAATCTGTGAAGAACACCACAGAAAAATACCCAATAGGCTTTTACATGAATATGAAGACCATTCCATTTGAAGTACATATCTTCTCAGTGCCTCTCTGTTTGAGTCTGTGGCTGGTTATTGTAATAATTATTCTGTAACATGTCCCCTGTTTTATGTGTATTAAACTTCTGCTTTGCTCTCAGACACACAAAAAAATTTTTTAATGTGACAGGTGTTTATTTATTGTTATCTTTTACATTTCTACTTTATGCTTTATAATTATAACTATCCACACACCAGAATATTTCTTTGTATTCTGAATGTTAGTTTGAAGTTTCCTTAAGATTATGGTTTTATGGTTGTGACACTTTGTAGTCTGGTAGAAGGTTACCAGTGTCTGGAGAAACCTGCTGCCTCCATCTTCAAGGCAGAAGATTAATATACAGTGTCACATTTCAGAAAACAGTAACCTTAATATTCTTTACTGTGAGAACCTAATTATTCCAGTATGCTTCTTTAGATTACTTTTTTATTGTAGATGTGGCAGTGGTTTCACATCTGATCTGTCCGGTTGTCTTGACATCAATGAATGCAAAGATTCACCCTGTCATCCAAGTGCTGAGTGTGTCAATGATCCAGGGTCATACCGATGTGTGTGTCCTTTGGGAACTGTAGGAGACCCATTCCTGGACCCAGGTTGTGTGACTCCCAGTGAATGTCAGCATGATACTGACTGCAGTGATACTTTGATGTGCAAGAATGGGAAATGCACAGATCCCTGTGTAACAAGTGCAGGTGTCCGGTGCGGACCTAATGCTGTTTGTAACGTTTTTGACCATGTTGCTGTCTGTTCGTGTCCAGCCGGACATCTTGGAGACCCAAACAGTATTGCTGTGGGATGCTTCAAAGTGGAATGTCTTTCAAATGATGACTGCTCGCTTGACAGATTCTGTGATGGTCAGAGCAACAAGTGCATGAGTATGTATACAAGTATAGTATTTTTCTGCAACCAGTACAGCAGTCAACTCATGATTATCCATGTGCAGATGTTTGAGACAATTGAATATGGGGCCCCACAAAGCATACACTCCTTATATTTGCCTCATGTACTCCTTTCTGATAAAATTAATCATTGAAACTAATTTTGATGTATTCTTCCATTCATGAGGTACTGAATTTAATTACATAGTAGCAGTCGTATCATTACTCATAGATATAATGGAGTTGTAACTCTTCTGTCGGTAAGGTACTTACGACAACTTGAACACAGTTTTAAAGAGCTGCATGCCTAAAATTACCTGTAATTCGTAGCTATTAAAAATGAGGTTACTTCCACAGACTCAAATTACTGTAGTCATAATACTGGTAACTACCTTAGGAAACTACAGCACATTAGCAATGCAGTAATTGTTGATATATTAAGGATTAGATGGCTGGCAACTTTTAAGAAAGAGATAAACCAAAATGTATAAGAAATAAGTATGAGACTTCTTTAAAATATTCCCTTTAATATTGGGAATGTAATTTCTGTCCCTCCATTACTGTGGTTAATCCAGAGTTGACCGTGTATTCATTTTCGTAAAGGCAATTTGTTGCTCTATTAATGGAGTCTTGAAGCTCAAGGTCCACCCATGTAATTATACGTAGGTAATGTTTTTAAAAATTGTCTGATTTTCATTATTTGCAAAGAGAAATGTTGAGATTTGTCTGATGAAATCTTTGAGTGATTAGATGTGAAAATCAGGAATTTTCTTTTTTAACTGAAGTACATGCTTTGCTGAATTGTGTATGCTACCCCAAGTTTTAATGTGTGTTGCAAATTCAGATGTAGGCACAAACTACATGCTATGAAGAACATTTCTTGTTTAATGTAGTGTGCCATTTACAATTGAATAATAAAATATATTCCTTGGTTTTGCTTCCAGATCCATGTGATCAAGTGAACTGTGGACGTGGAACCTGCAAGGCACAAAATCATGAAGGACTTTGCTCTTGTTTCCAAGGCTATACAATTGACAGCGGAAGATGTGTGGACATTGATGAGTGCTTAGAAGATCCATGTCACAGCACAGCAATGTATGGAAAAGAAGAAGATTTATTTTTCATATCATATAAATGTGCCTTGCTTTTTCGCTTCATTCCTATACCAAATAGTCACTTTGAAATGCATGCAACCCATCTTTGCTGCCCTCATAGCGTTTATTACATATGTAATCTTACAAGCAGCTGACTAGCAAGAAGATAAGTTTTGAGGCAGGCAGTGGCTTTTATTGTGGCTGTAGCATTTTTTATACAGCACCACATCATATTACAAAATGCATACCAATAGAAAAATTACACAGGCATTTCTGTTATGGTGCAACATTGATTCCTAGGAGACTTAATTTCAGTATATGTTTAAAGAAACATACTTAAACCTCAGAGCTTTTATTCTGGCATTATTTATTCCATGCATTTTGATTGACTTAAATTGTTCATTCATGACACCAACAATACACCTTTGGTATAGGTAAGAAAACAATCTTAGGTCACTCCTGCATGTTTTGGAATCACGCCATCATCAGGGAGCTCTACACCAAGATTTAAAACTTAGTAAAATATAATAGATGACAAAAGTAATTCATATTATATTGCAGTATTCTTGCAACTAATGGGCTTTACAAACTGTGATTTAAATAGTATATTTCAAATTATAATATATTAGAACAATAAAACATTAATATTTATTATAGCATATTCATCAAGTATAGTTACAAGGTTGTATGTTAACCGGTTGTAGTTTTTCTGTGTATAGAAAATTGTAAGTTATCTTTGATCCCATATGGATCTTGTCCTTTGTCCTTAAGGGATTGAAGATACATTAGATGTTCTTCTAATATAAATATCAAATATTGCAAACTTAATTATTCACTTGTTACTCTTCAAATATCAATATCAAGTATTTTAAACCTAATCATATACTCCTTACAGCTGCAAGAATTCACCTGGAAGTTTTACATGTCAGTGTCCAGATGGTCTTGTAGGGGACCCTGTGACAGCTGGTTGCAGGAAACCTGGCGACTGCTTTACTGACTCAGATTGTCCATCAACTGCTGCATGTGTGGACAACCGTTGTAGAAATCCTTGTGAAAATTCCGTTGCTTGTGGCCATAATGCCGATTGCCTACCTACAGCACACACAGCTGTGTGTCGCTGTCCTCCTCAGACTCGAGGCGATGCTAAGGTCAGATCTGTTGAATCTTATTTGAAACAACTCTGTGAATTTCAGTCATGTCTATCAGTAAAAATTTTAGACAAACTGCAGAATTTTATTAGTCTTTCCATGGATATATTTTTAGATAAGTACAGATGATGCTTGTTTCTTCTTAGATATATTCCATTTTTCTCAGTTGTTTATACTAGGCAAAAGGTTGTGGTTCAAGTACTCACAAAAGAAATTCCTACAGAAACAGTTATAGAAGAGTGACACCAAATATTTTACCCTGAGACATTATTTTGAATAATGAGATCTGATTATGCATCTTTTACTTTTTCTTAATTTCAGTTATCTTTTAGAACTGTTAAACAGCCTGTCTTAATTTCTTTTATGCTTTGTAATCTGAGGGTAAAGAAGAAGCCTCCCATGCCAGGCGTTGCAAGTTTGAGACTAGCCAAATCCATTGAATTTTTCATATCTTGTGATCCTTTACACTTGAAAATTATGTTTTGTAAATATGGAGTTTTGTCTCCAGGTTAAATTCTCTATGTCCTTGTGTTTTTATGTGATTGAACTTAAATCTGAAAAGTAGATTTCTTCATGTTTGTTGGGCAGGCAGGGCCAATAAAAACCACACTTTGAGAAATAAGAAGTACTATATATAAATAAATTTAGTCTGTTCCTTTTATTTATCTTTCTGAAGTAATGATTTGTATGAAGACAGTTTATTTCAGTACACATTTTGTGTAATGTTTCAAGATAATTTTGGCAAGTTCCATATATGAGTATTTATAAACACTACACTTAAAATTTTAATTTCACTGAACCAGAAAAGTATAATTTTAAGGCAACACATTCACTTTTGTGTTACATTTATACAGGTTGAGTGTGTGCAGCTGGAATGTGCAGATAGCAATGACTGTGCACCAAACAAAGCGTGTATTGATTCTCGTTGTGTGGATCCCTGTTCATTACCAAATGTATGTGGGCAGTATGCTGATTGTCTGCCTGTTAACCATGTTGGAGTTTGTTCCTGTCAGCCTGGTTTCACGGGCAACCCTCACCTAGGATGTGTTCCTGTGCAGTATTGTGGTACAAACAGCCAGTGTCCAGCTGGTACAAGATGTAACAATGGGATTTGCACATGTAAGCATGAGTATTGTGGGGAACTGTTGTCAGAATTTTGACAGTGGTTGAAGGAGGTTATTGTGGCAGATATTAATGATTTGTCTGTATTAAATGCATAATCAATATGGGTATAATTTCTTTACTGTGATATCAACTTTTTCCTGTCACCTACTTCTAAGCCTACTGTAGTCACAAAACATGTTTCAATATTACTGTTTGCTGATGTATCGTTTATGGGGCAGATGTTGTCATTGAACCAGACTGCATGGTGTCACATCCCAGTAGACAGTATTCATCAGTCCCTGATGTGAAAACCTCAGAACAACAGATATTGTCATGATCATAATGGTATAAATATTAAATGATGAGAAACATAAAGAAAGAAAAAGTACATGCTTTATTTTGTGTACTTGCAGCTGAGTGTTCCAGTTCGCGTGAATGCATCAGTGATCAGCTATGTATTCAAGGCGTTTGTCAACCAACGTGCAGATCAAATGACAGCTGTCCTGCTTTCCAGTTTTGCCAGAACAGTATTTGTGTGCAGGAAGTGCGATGTCGAACAGATTATGACTGCAGTGACACAGAGAAATGCAGAGAAAATGCTGTGGGTCAAGCAGAATGCTTGAATGCGTGTGATGGCCCAGTTGCCTGTGGTCGCAATGCTGAATGCACTGCACAGCATCATGAACCATTGTGCACATGTAAACCTGGCTACCACGGAAATCCAAGAGATGACAAAATTGGATGTCAGCCCATTGAGTGTCAAACTAGTGAACAGTGTTCAAATGACAAATTTTGTGAAGAGTACACATGCAAGATTGCATGCTTGGTCAAAAACCCCTGTGGAATCAATGCTCTTTGCTCAGCTCAAAACCATGAACAGGTACCAGAAATCTTTATTGCTACTATCATCATAAATACATTATTGTTGTTGTTTTTGTT
>Ga0131853_10007699_pt1 | contig 19534 bp, 18 predicted proteins | sample TergutLab28metaG_FD_92764 | JGI IMG/M metagenome (GOLD analysis project Ga0131853, IMG submission 92764) | Labiotermes labralis P1 segment gut microbial communities from Petit-Saut dam, French Guiana - Lab288 P1 (version 2) (version 2) | ecosystem: Host-associated > Arthropoda: Insects >... | reverse complement strand
ACAAGGGTAGCCATCTTCATAAAGCGAAGAGAACCGCAAAGCTCTCCCAACAAGTCTAGAATTTTTTTCTTTTCCTATTAACTTAGCAATTTGTCCGTATGTAGCAACTTTCCCCTCAGGAATTTCAGAGACAACATTGAGTACTTGAGATAAGAAATCTTCATTTAGCTTATTCATATTACTCTCCTCCAAAGTATTTATTATATTGTGACAAATAGTATGTCATGATATCCATTATACACCATTCACTTATCAATGTCAATCAAAAATATATACTTTTCTTGTTTTTCTTACAAAAAACATAAAAATAACGGACGAAAAATACATTTCATCCGTTATTTTTTATCTAAAGAATATTCCTTTAATATCTAAATCTAGCTCTTTAGAAGTTAGATTTATAAATACATCTTCTAACATTGCAAGTGTAGCTATCACTAAAAAAGCTGTTAACCAAATATCAGAATTATTAAGTAAAACTTCAAATATAGGGAACGTTGCTAATACGAGTACAAAAAATTTATTTGCATACGTATGTAAAAGTGCTAGCTTTTTGTATCTTATAAAAGCTACAAGCAAAGAAAGTAGCTTTAATGCTATTACTCCGAAAATCCACATACCTAACCATGCCGAAAATTCTATTTGTGGCCATACGCGAAAAAGCACCACTATTATCAGGAAAAAATCTGCAAATCCATCTAAATTAGCCCCAAACTGACTTGTAGCCCCTATTTTTCTAGCAAGTGGACCATCAATAAGATCTGAAATAACAGCCAAAATATAAACTATCATAAAGGGGGCAAGAAATGGCTCTAAAAAGATCAAAAATATAGTCAGAATTATTCTTGATATAGAAAGTATATTTGGTATTCTTTTTATCATTTAGATTTATTCTCCTCTTTTTCTTTTTTTACTTCTTCTTTTTTTGCTTCTTCTTTTATTTTTGCATATCTTTCAATAAAACCACCCAGTGCGATTTTTAACACAGCAACTACTGGAACGGCCAAAAACATTCCAGCTATTCCGAAAAGCGTTCCACCAATTGATAAGCTGAGTATTACTATAGGTGCTGAAAGAGAAACTTTCCTTCCAACAATTCTAGGAACAATAAAGATACTGTCAATTTGTTGGATAACGATAATAGCAATAGCAGCCCAGAAAGCATTTGAAGGCGTTCCTAATACGAGTTCTGAAACTATAGAAATAACAAACGCCATTATACCACCAAAATATGGTATAAGGTTAAACACAGCCGTTAAAACACCAATCAAAATAGCAAGTTCAACACCTATTATAGATAATACAATTCCTATTAACGTTCCTAAAATTATACCATCTAATATCAGTCCTCTCATATATCCTGAAAAAACTGTATTTATAGTATTTACAGTTTTCGTAGTTTTTTTCACCACTATTTTTGGTAAGAATAAATCTGCTAAATATTTTGCGTGATATTTTACAGCTTGTTTATGCACTAAAATATAAAAAGCTACAACTAAAGATATAAAGAAATTTAGAACCAATGTTCCAGCTGCGGCTGCAGTACTTACCACATTGTTCACTAAATCTATAAGCACATAACTAATTCCTTCAAAAAGACCTGCTACTTGTTCCAACACAACTTCTAAAAAATCTAATCCTAATTGGTACAATTGATATTCGATATTTTGAACGATTATTTGAAGTTGCATTATCGTCGTTTCTGCAAGCTCTAGGAATTGATTATCTGTTCCTCCTAAATTAAATGCAAGCAGATGAATTATGATATATAAAAATATCATAATAGAAAGATATGATAAAACTGCCCCTGCTATTCTCGTTTTAAAGCGCTTTTCTTTTTTAGGTTTAGATTTAATTTTTATTTTTTTATCTGCAAGCCTTTGGGGCATTTGCTCCGCAAAATGCCCCTTGTTAAACCATTCATTAGTTCTCAATTCATAATGTTTTTGAAAAAATTCTGCTAAAGGATCTAGCAAGTAAGCGATAATCAATGCAATAAACAACGGCTGAAAAACACGCAAAACAGTTCCAATAAAAGAGAAAAATGCAACTAAAACAGCACCTATATCAAAGATAATATAAGCTAAAAAATCTATCACTTGCATTAAAGCGTAAATACTAGCAACAGTAACAATTACGTGCAATGCTATTTTAAGATAATTTTTATCCCAAGGAAGTTTCATTTAGTTCAGTTCCTCTAAAAGTTTTATCAGATAATCGAAAACACGCTCTGTAGAAGGAATGTTTAGTTGTTCGTCTGGAGTGTGGAGGTTATAAAGATTAGGTCCCGTAGCTATAAAGTTTACCCCTTCCATTTGACTTGCAAAAATCCCACATTCCAAACCGCCATGGGTAAGTTCTATCAGCCCTTCTACTCCTGAGAAGCTTTTGTATACTTCTAATGCTTTATCCCTAAGAGGATTATCTTGTTTGTATTCCCAAGCTGGATATCCTTCCGAAGCAGATACATAACCTCCCGCATTACCTCCTACTATTTCTATTTGCTTTTGCATAAAATCTCGAAGAGACAAAATAGAACTACGAACAGCATTTGTTATCACAACCTCACGATTATTGTTTATAGTTTCTACAACTCCTATGTTATTTGAAGCAATCGTTCCTGCTTCCGTTTGTCTTAAAACTCCATAAGGAAGCAACATGAGAGTAGATATTATATCAAAACCATTTTCCATATACCATCCACCGTCATCGTATTTATAATCTATTTCTTTACACGACACAGTTAAATTTGGTTCATTTTCTATATGTTCATTTTTGAAGATATTAGCAATTTTATCAATTTTTGAAATTTTTAATTCGCCTTTTACAGCAATAGTTGCTTTAGATTCTCTAGGAATGGCATTTGGCTTCATTCCACCACTGATTTCTATTAATTCACAGTCCCTTCTTATTTCATTTAAAAGTCTACCCATTAGCCTATTAGCATTTGCTAAATTTTTGTGAATATCTACCCCAGAATGACCGCCAACAAGTCCAGAAATACTAACTTCATATATCTTATATTCCTCAAGTTTAAAAGGTTCGTGGGTAATAGGAATTTTAACTGTTACTGTTTTTCCACCTGCACAACTCACTGTAAAAACTCCCTCTGGGCTAGAATCTAAGTTTATGAAATTTGAGTAACCTTCGATTAAAGTTAAATCTAGGTTTCTAGCACCACTCATTCCTGCTTCTTCATCTGAAGTGATTACTACACAAAGCTTTGGATGATTATAATTTCCATCTAAAATTGCTAGTGCATATGCTACTGCAATTCCGTTATCAGCACCTAATGTAGTTCCTTTTGCTTTTAAAAATTCGCCGTCTACATATAGTTTCAAGCCATCTTTCAGAAAATCATGTTCTGTAGTCTCATTTTTTTCTGGAACCATATCACTATGACCTTGCAAAATAACACCAGGAGCATTTTCATAGCCAGAACTTGCCGCTTTTTTAATTATTACGTTTTTGAATTCATCTTTTATTACTTCTAAGTTTCTTTCTTTTGCGAAATTTACTAAATAGTCCGCTATTTCGTCTTCATGCTTTGAAGGTCTAGGGATTGCACTAATATCTTCAAAAAATTTGAAAACATTTTTCGGGTTTACGTTTTCTAATACTCTTGTCATTCTTCCTCCATTAAATCTGGTCTTCGTTTTTTTGTTAGTTTTATTGATTGTTCTAACCTGAATTTATCTATTAAAGCATGATTGCCACCTAGTAAAACTTCTGGCACTTCCCTTCCTAGAAAAACGGCAGGTCTTGTATATTGAGGATATTCTAGCAAATTATTTTCAAAACTTTCGTTTAAAGTTGCTTCTTCTTTAATTACATTTTCTATTAGCCTTGCTGTTGCATCTATTACTACCATTGCAGCTAGTTCTCCACCAGTAAGTATATAATCGCCTATAGAAATTTCATCTGTTACTATTTCATCTATAATTCTTTGGTCTATTCCTTCATAATGTCCACAAAGAAGTACTATTTCTTCTTCTTTTGCAAATTGTTTCGCTTTTTTCTGCGTAAAAGTCTCACCTTTAGGGGTTAAATAAATAACTCTAGCACTCTTTTTTACATTTAGAGATTTATAAGCGTTATAGATAGGAGCAGGTGTCATTACAAGTCCTGTTCCACCCCCATATGGATAATCATCAACTTTATTATGTTTATTTCCTGAGAAATCACGAATATTTACAGTATTTATCTCTATTAAATCGTTAGTAATCGCTCTTGCAATTATACTATGATTTATACCATTCAAAACCATTTCGGGAAACAGCGTCAAAACATGGAATTTCATCATTCAAGCCCTTTTGGAACTAAAACTTCTATTCTTTTTGCTTCAATATCCACTTTTAGAATGTAGCTTTTTATAGCAGGAAGAAGAAGATCTTTCTTTTCTTCACGCTTTACTACATAAACATCATTTGCAGCAGTTTGTATAACATTTTTAATTTCGCCTAGAAAGCTGTCATTTTCGTATACTAAAAGACCATGAAGATCCTCTATATAGTATTCGTCTTCCGAAAGTTCTAGTGCTTCTTCTCTTAAAATTCGTATTGTATGATTTTTAAGTGTTCCAGCATCGTCTATACTGTCTATACCCTTTAGTTTTAATATAACAATATTTTTTTGGAGACGAAAGCGTTCGATTTCATAAATAGTCTCTTTTTCAGATAAGTCAAAAACACGTATTTCTTTTAAAAGCTTGAATCTTTCTGGGTCATCTGTCAAAGGGTAAATTTTCATTTCACCCTTAAGCCCATGTGTGTTAATTATTTTTCCTATATTAAACATATGCTCCTACTTTCACAATATCATTTCTTTTGCTTAAACTTTCTATTTTAACCATTCCATTTTTAGACCCTGCATGAATAATATTACCGTTTCCTATATAAATAGCTACGTGACCCTCAAAGAAAATTAAGTCATTAGGCCTCATCTCTGATGGAGAAATTTCTATAATTGGCGAAACAAGATGCGCATCTCTATGAATTATAAAGCCTGCTAGTAAATAACTCATAAAAACGAAACCTGAACAATCGATACCCATAGGTGTTTTCCCACCCCATCTATATGGAACTTCTAAGTAACTTAAAGCATTTGGAATTATTAAGTTTTTATCTCGTATAAATTCTCTTATAAATCGTGGATTTATATAGCCTATTCCTCCATCTGCAAGTAAAACTTGATTGTCCTTAATAACTTGTATAAAAGAACCTTTCACAAGAGTAATTAGAACTCTTGATTTTGTGTTATCTTCTACCTTAACATCTGCAAAATTGGCTATTACTATGTGAGTAGGTTTGTAATTTATATGTGCTATATCTTCTTCTTTTAGCGTGCCTTCATAGTCATAAAAGGTTATAAAAGAGCTATCTTTCATCGTAACAGAATGACCATGTAAAACTTCGTCTTTCAGTTCATCATTTTCTATCATTTGGGCTATACTAGCTTTTACTACACTCATAGTGTAATTGTCCTATTTGGAAGTGAATGGCCAGAAGTATAGAATTTGCAAGGCTTTTCTATCATTTTTTCTATAGTTTTTTTAGGGATTTTAGTTCCTTTTTCATCTAAAAAATAACCAAGTAAAACGTCTCCTTGTAGCTTATTAGCGTGACGAAGTTGCGTTATCATTCGTTCGATTTTGTATATAGGCTCATTTACCTCTTCCAGAAATAATGTTTTTCCATAAGTATCAATTTCATAAGGCGTGCCTAAGCTAGATATTACTATACTCAAGTTTCCACCGATTATGTTTGTACTTTGAACCTTTTTAAAAAGCGGAGCTATTTGACTTCTACTAATCAAATCAATTCCCGGCATTGGACCGTGAAATGTTGGAAAATCACAAAATTTTGCTATAGCTAAATGAAGTGCAGTTATATCACTATAGCCTAAAAAAATTTTTGGTCTAATCAAATTCCAATTAATTAGTGGAATTAATCTACTAGCCCCATAACCTCCTCTGATACAAAAAATGGCATTTATACTATCGTCTGTAAAAGCATGTATGAAATCTTTTGCTTTTTCTTTGTCAGTTTTGCCTAAACTTCCCAAAACAGGAATAAGACCTAATTTTTTAACTGTTTTTTGTGCTCTCTGTATATTAATTTCACTGGCTTCTAATGAAGGAGCGATAAGGGCTACTTTGTCTTTATATTTTAATGGTCTCATGGTTTATAATATGAGATATTACAGTAAATGTTTAAATATAGCAAACGATAATGAAAAACACGAATGGCAAATTTTAAATTCAGCAGATTTAAGCTAAATTAAAAATGCAAGCAGTCACGATTTTGAATATCTCTTTCTATCAACCAAGACTATAAGCCGAGTTTTGTCTTGAACAATCATCTATCTGGGCCCATTGTCACCAATAAAGGCTCTTGCGGTTTTTGCGCAACCGTTCTAACGAGTATTTTTTAAACGGTCGCTCCTTGCTTCTGGTGGGGTTTACATTGCTAGCACTGTCGCCAATACCACGGTGGGCTCTTACCCCACCTTTCCATCCTTGCTAAGGAAGATTTTAAAATTTCGATGAGTTAACGAAATTAAAAATCGGTTTTTGCCTTGCAAAAATCCTACAAATTCTACCTTAGCGGTTTATTTCTGTTGCACTTTCCTTAGAGTCGCCTCCACTGGGTATTATCCAGCACCATTACTCGTGTGAAGCTCGGACTTTCCTCATCTAGATTAAAATCTAAATGCGATCGCTCATCTTGGTTAAAATTAGCAAACGAGATTGCTATATTTTTTGTATTTTACTAAAGACTTAATCCCCCTATAAATTCCCTTAAAATAGAATTTTTAGGAACATGTTCACTACTCACTCCTAAAAAGCTATCTAAAAATTTGATAAGTCTTCTAGCTTCTAAATATTCTTGTTGTGATTTCTCTACAGAAAAAAGTAAAGGTTCAGCAAATTGCTTTAAAATAGACATTTCATAAACTAAAGCCGAGTTGAAAACAGCATCTGCCGTATTTTGATAAGGGAATATATATTTAGATTCGCCTCTAAGCACTGATGGCCACATTCTCAAATTAGTTATAACAGGTGTATTTCTATATGTTATATCCCTTATCATTCTTCTAAGTAGCCTTGTATCTGATGTTGAAATTCTATTGTGATCATCTAAATTGAGTTGTGTCAATGCTGAAATGAAAATTCGGTAAGTGTTATTTTTTTGAATATTTTTACCTATTTCTTCATTGAGTCCATGAATACCTTCTATTATCAAGACATCATTTGAAGCAAGTTTCATGAAATTTCCAAGATAGCTTTTTTTACGTTTAGCAAAGTCATAAACTGGAATATCAGTAAGCTCACCTTTAATAAGTTTGCCTAAATCATCATTTATGCTCGAAACATCTATAGCTTCTATTGACTCTAAATCCAGCTCTTCTAGGTTGTCTTTCGGGTTATAATCTCTATAATAGTTATCTAAAGAAATTACATGTGGATTTCTCCCTATTACTTTAAGTTGAATAGCCAATCTATGGGCAAAAGTAGTCTTCCCAGAGGAAGTTGGACCTGCTACGAAAACTATACTTTTCCCTTTTTCCACAATATCATCTGCTATACTTGCTACTTTCTTCTCATGAAGAGCTTCATTTATCCCGATAAGCTCTTTTATCTTCATATCAGCAATGTTTTTGTTTAAAGCTCCTACAGTATCAACATTTAAGACTTTGAGCCATCTACTACTTTCCCTAAAAACGGCAGTAACATTTTGAATAGTTTTAAGAGGGCGCAAATTTCCAGGATTTTGATGGTCTTCAAATTGTATCATAAAGCCACCTTCACTTGCAGAAAGTCTAAAAATTTTAAGATGACCACAACTAGGGAACATCTGACCATAAAAATAATTATAAAAATCTTTAAGCTTATATAAATTTACGTTTGAAGAACGCCTAAAATTTAAATTCAGAACTTTGTCTCTTTGCTCTTGTGCCTCTACGATAGAAATTGCCTCATTAGTAGGCAAAACGTGTTTTTCTATAGGCAAATCATCTTCTATCATTTGTTGCATAGAAAGCGTTACTTTCTCTAAAATACTTTCCGAGACGTGCATTCCTTCAATCTCACAAAATAGGTTTTTACTTGTAGAATGTTCGACTAAAACTCTAGCTTGGTCACCTAAAATTTCACGAAAAGCTGTAAGCATCATGAAAACTACACTTCTTTGGTACGCACGAAATCCTTCCGGATTTGTAATATCTAGGATACAATCGCCCCCTTGAAAATTTGTTCGTTATCAAAAACATGAATTTCTAATTCGTTAAAATGCTGCTCTAAATATGCTTTTACATCTTCTAAAATCAGTCTTTCTGTAGCATAGTGTGTAGCATCTACTAAATTTAAGCCTAAGTCTCTCGCTTTTTGACTTTCATGATAGCGTAAATCTCCTGTTACGTATACGTCTGCACCCTTTTCAAGAGCCGCTTGAAACATTGAAGTCTCTGAAGCACTTCCACCACAAATTGCCACTTTTTTGATTATAGTATTGCATTCTCCTACATATCTCGTTATATGAGCATCTAGGGCATCTGCAACAAATTTTGCAAATTCAGAAAGACTCATAGATTCTGCAAGTTCTCCAATTAGCCCTAAGTTTTCTGTCAATTGTTCCCTGTTTTTAAGACAAAGCTTATTAAAGAGCGAATCATTAACACCACCTTCCGCTATATCTAAATTTGTATGGGATACATAAACAGTAATATCATTCTTGATTAACTCTATGACTCTTCTACCCAAAGCAGTTCGAGTATTTATGTGCTTTATGCCCTTAAAAACAGGCGGGTGGTGTGTAATAATTAAATTTGCACCTATTTTTTTTGCTTTAGCAATTGTATTATCATCTGCATCTAACGATAGTAGAATTTTTTTTACTTCTATATCATCATCACCTATTATTAGACCTACATTGTCCCACTCTAGTGCCAAATCACATGGTGCTAACTGTTCCATTTTTTCTATAATTTCACTGATTTTCATTATCTATCCGCCTCTTCCCTCTTACAATTAAATATAGTATACACCTTTTTGCCTTCTTCAACTGCAATTTCATTTTTTATGTAGAAATTAGAATTTTCAATAAATTCCCTAAAAAGCTCAAGTTTTGTATGCGGAGAAATTATAATCTGTGATATACTTGGCAAATTTTCTAAATCTTCTAAAATTTCTATTATCGTTTCACAACCCATTCCAGCTATCGTTATACAAGCTACTTCGCCATCTAAAAGTGGTTTTAGACCTGAACCTAACCTAGTCTTTATTTGGGAAACCAAACCTTTTCTGAAAATATTTTTTTCAGCATTTAAAAGAGGTCCATTTGCTATATCTATAGCTATAGCCTTTTTCACCAAACCAACCTCCATAGCGAATATAGGGATAAAAGCGTGATCACAACCTATATCCGCTAAAGTATCATATTCTATTTGCGAAATTATTGCATTTATTCTCTTTTTTCTCATGACATAAAATCTTTAAGCTTTTTACTCCTTGAAGGATGACGAAGCTTTCTTAATGCTTTTGCTTCAATTTGTCTTATTCTTTCACGTGTTACATCAAATTCTTTACCCACTTCTTCTAATGTTCTTGGTCTTCCATCAATTAGCCCAAAACGCATTTTTATAACCTTTGATTCTCTATCTGTTAGACCGTCTAGTACGGAAAAAAGTTGCTCTCTTAAAAGAGTGAAAGCGGCTGATTCAGCAGGTGCTGGTGCATCGTCATCTGGAATAAAATCTCCTAGATGGCTATCATCTTCTTCACCTATTGGTGTTTCTAATGAGACTGGTTCAAGTGCTATTTTCATAATATCACGAACTTTATCCATAGGCATTTCCATCTGAACAGAAATTTCCTCTATAGTAGCTTCTCTTCCTAATTCTTGAAGAAGACTTCGACGAACACGTGTAAGTTTGTTTATCGTTTCAACCATATGAACAGGTATACGAATTGTTCTAGCTTGGTCTGCAATAGCACGAGTTATAGCTTGACGAATCCACCATGTTGCGTAAGTAGAAAATTTGAAACCTTTTTTATAATCAAACTTTTCAACGGCTTTGATAAGACCTAAATTGCCTTCTTGAATCAAATCTAAGAACATCATCCCCCTACCGACATAACGCTTAGCAATACTAACTACAAGCCTAAGATTAGCCTCAGAAAGACGCTTTTTGGCATATTCATCTCCTTCTGCCATTTTTGCTGCAAGCTCTATTTCTTCTTCTGTAGTAAGAAGTGGGACTTTTCCTATTTCTTTCAAATACATACGGACATGGTCATCTATGTTAACGCTTGCTTCAATACTTGCCATATCCTCAATATCATCTTCTAAAATAGCTTCTTCTTCCCCTGGATCAAACTCTACGATGTTCATAACATCTATGTTATTTGTTTCAAGATGGTCATACATCTTTTCTATTTGTTCTTGACTCAAGTCTAAATCTTGCATATAGTTCATAATCTCTTTGTATTCTAATATACCATTTTTAGATTTGCCCAATTTAACTAGTTCTATCAGTCTTTTGTTATATTCTTCTGTATGTGGGTCAATCTCTTCTACTTCTGGAGCTTCTGTCTCTTCATCATCGATACCCAAAAATTTGTCATCTAATTCATACAGTTCATTTTCTTCCAGTTCATTATCGCCTAGCTCGTTTTCCTCTAGTTCGTTCTCTTCAATTTTTTCGGTATGTTCCATTCGTCTTCCTTTCCTCATCTAATGTTAGTATTCTAACCAAATATATCGCCTATATACTGGTTTTTCAATGTTTTTTTCAAAAAAAGCAAATTATTAACTTCTTCTAATGAAATGCTTGCTTCTTGCAATTTGATATTAATATAATTTTCTTTTATAATTTTTATGTAGTCGTTTACGGCTATTTTGTTAAAATCATGTGTTTCACGCAAGTAAGCTTGTTCTTCATAAAGTTCTGGGAACTCCTCTAAATTTAAGTGTTTTCTCAGAATTTCACAAAATTCCTCATTGTGAAAAGCTAAACTTAGCAAATTTTCTTTTGCTTCTATTAGGGCTTTGGGTTCATCTGTTTTTTGCCTCATTTTTCTTGGTAAATTAACAGGGGCCATTTCATTTATTTTATTTAAAAAAATTTCTTTAGAAATTTCAAATTTTTCTGAAATAAAACTTGCGTAAACTTCTAGTTCTATTTTATCTTTCACTATTTTCAATTTTGTGGCAAGCTCATTTAAAAAATCTCTCTTTTCCGACACAACATCTATGTTATACTTTTCTAAAAGAATTTCTATGCAGTATTCCATATAGTTTTTAGATGTCAGAAGTGCTTTTTCAAAAGCTTCTTTTCCAAACTTTTTTAGAAATTCGTCTGGATCTTTGGCAGTTTTTAAAGTTAATATAGAAATTTCTATATCATTTTTTAAAAGAGGCTGGGCAGCACGCATAGTTGCCTTTTTTCCTGCATCATCTGCATCAAAAATGATTATCGCTTTTTTGAATTTTTTTTGTGTTAAAAGGTTTGCATGATCATTTGTAAAAGCTGTGCCAAGGGCTGCAATTGCGTTTATAAAACCAAATGAATGGAGAGCTAAAACGTCCATATAACCTTCAACTAAAATTACACTTTCACTCCCTTTGACAAAATTAATGCCATATAAAGATAAACTTTTATTATATAAAGGACTATCTGGGCTATTCAAGTATTTAGGCGTTATATCTTCGGTTATAGTTCTTCCGCCAAAACCTATTATTTTTCCTGAAGGATTAAATATAGGAAACATTATCCTATCTCTAAATCTATCATAAATTTTACCATTTTTGTTAATAGCTAGACCAAGATTTACTATGTCTTCCTGTTTATAGCCTTTATCTATCAAATGTTTGTATAAAGCATCCCAAGAATCTCTTGAATATCCTATACCAAATTTTTTTGCTGTTTTTTCGTTTAGTCTATCGTATAGATATTTTTTTGAGCTTTCATTTGAAAGAAGGTTGCTGTAAAAAAATTTTGCAGCGACAGTATTTATTTCATATAGCTTTTCATGTTTATTAATCTTTTTAGATTTAGGAATTGTGTAATTAATACGTTCAGCTAACTTTTCCATTGCTTCTTTAAAGCCTATATTTTCATATTTCATAATAAAACTATAGGCATCTCCACCTTCACCACAACCAAAGCATTTATAAACACCTTTTACTGAATTTACAGTAAAAGAAGGTGTTTTTTCATTATGAAAAGGGCAATTGCCAAGGTAAGAATCTCCTCTTTTTTTAAGGGAAATATAACTTCCTATCAAGTCCACTATATCCGTTCCTTGTAAAATTTCTTCTTTTACAAAATCGTAATTCATTAGTATTTACCAAATCCTCTTCCTGTAAAGTCTATAAAATCTTTTTCGTCTACATTTGCTGCTCTTTTTGGAGCAGTTGTTGCAACAGAACCAGAAGCTATAGTTATTTTAGGTTCTTTAATTTTAGCTTTTTCTAGCTGATCTTTTAAATTTTTAATTTCTAAATCTTTTTGCTCTAAACGTTTTTTTATAGCTTGTATTTCTTCTAAAGAAGTATTTATTTGAGCAATAGATTTTTTATTTTCTAGTTTCATTGCTTCTATTTCTTTATCTTTTTTTAGAATCTCTGTTTTAAGTTCTGTTATTCCTTTTAAAATATTATCCCATTTATTCCCCCCTTGTCTTGTTCTTATAAAGTGAGATTCAAGCAAAGATAATTTGTCACTTATTTCTTTCAACTTATCATCTCTACCTGTTTTTAAAATGTTATCTAAAGATTTATTAATCGCTTTAAAATCTTCTTCTGCACGTTTCTTAGTCTCGTTTATTTCTTTTACTATAGGCTCAAACTGTTCTATTCTTGTTACTCCAGTCTTTATGTTTAGTGCTTCTTGCTCAAGTTTTGCAACCCCTGAATTTGCCGATATAAAGCCTACAATAGTAAAAATAATATAAATAGCATATCTAATAAAAGGCAAGTTTATACCTAAAAAATAGAGCAAGTAATCAAGTCCTATTGCTAAAGCTATAAATGATACCAAAATTATTAGTGGTCTATATATAAATGTACTTAAATTTTGCAAAAAAATCCTCCTTAGTTATCATAATTTTTTCTACAACTACTATTATATAAAATTTTTTTGAAAATTGCAAGAACTATTAAAATTTTTATTTTTAAAAAATTATAAAAATTATCCATAAAAATCCAATTAAAAATAACTTTATCAAAGCATCTATATTTTCAATACTTTTAGTTTTTGTTAGTACAGATAGGGTTACTTTGAGCCTCCGAGTGTGGAAATAAGTAAGGGGATATTAAATTAAAATATTTAAACCCCTCATATCGATATGTGGCCTAAGCCAGATCATAAAAATAAAAAAACAAAAAGGAGAAATTTTATGGGAACTATAACCAACGGACGCCTTGTCCATGCAAATGTTATTCAACAAACAACATCTAGAGGACACAATTTACCATCTTCAAGAGCTTTAGCAAACATCAACCGCATCACAGTTCACCACACAGTATCAGGTAACACGAATGCAGGTCAAAATCCAACAATCGCAACTGTTAATAATTGGTGGGATCGTTCAAATGGTGACATTTGGGATCGTGCAGGTTATCACTTCTTAATCAGAGGAGATGGTTCAATTTGGCAACTTGTGCCTGTTCATGCACCTTCATGGGGTGCAGGTCCAACAGGTAACCCACCTTCAATCCATGTTGCTTTTGCAGGAACTTTCACATCAACAGTTCTACCAACACAAGCAGCTAGAAATTCATTTGGTCTTCTTTGTAGCCTGCTCTTAGGAAGTGCTCAACTCCCTAACCTAAACAACAATACTCATATCATAGGGCATCGTGTATGGGGAGGGACTGAGTGTCCTGGTTTTACACAAGCTCAATATCGTTCATGGGCAGGCAATACATCAACACCACCAACAACACCGCCACCGTCAGGGAATGGTACTCATGTAGTACAAGCAGGACAAACATTGTTTAGTATTGCTCAAATGCACAACACGACTGTAGCAGAATTACAACGACTAAACAACATGGGAACATCTACAGTTATTCAGGTAGGTCAAGTATTAAGAGTACCAGGAGGTGCACGTACTCACACGGTACAATCAGGACAAACACTATTTAGTATTGCTCAAATGTTCAATACGACTGTAGCAGCAATCCAACAGGTAAATGGCATGGGTTCTTCAACGGTTATTCATGTAGGACAAGTGCTGATAATACCTTAAAAATGTAAAAAATACCACCTTAGACCTCCTATTTTATAGTCAATTTACTTAAAAACAATTAAAATTGCATCAGAAACACGCTTGAAACGTGCGTATTTCTGATGAAGACTTTTAATGATTTTTAAGTTAACCTACTAAATAAGTTACAATATAATAACATCATAATAAAAGGGACACTGTTCATCTATCTCCTGTGTCCCCTATGGTGTTATGGCAATTTTTTTTTATACATAATCAAATTTTTTTTCAAATAACGCTTGCAAAAAAATTTTAAATATGTTAAAATACTTACGTTATGAAAAACTTTAGAGAAGAAAAACAGGAAGAAAATCTAGAAACTATGCAAGTTATTCTGAGCCACTTGCCGAGTTTTGTTTCTGAGTTTTCAAGAGGAATAACAGCCGCAAATTCAACAAAGCTAGGTTATATTTATGACATACGTATGTTTTTAGAGTTTTTAAAAAATGAGCAAAATCTGAACATTGCAATTTTAAAAGACTTAGAAAAAATAAAAATAGATCATATAGAAATTTTTCTTGAGTTTACTAAAAACAAAGCTGCTTCTAAGGGGCGTAAATTAAGCTCTATAAGAAGATTGTTTGCATATTTTATAAAAAAGGGAAAGCTTGAAGTTAACCCAGCAGAAATTGTAGAAACTCCAAAAGTTCCTGAAAAAAGCATAACAAAACTGGATGTAGATGAAATAGCAAAGCTGTTAGATAGTGTTGAAGAAGGCGATAACCTAACAGATAGGCAAAAAAAATATCACACTCTTACAAAAAAGAGGGATTTAGCTATAATAACTCTCCTTTTAGGCACAGGAATGCGTCTTACAGAGTGTATAGGCATAGACACAAATCATCTAGATTTTGAACAAAATGCCGTCTTAATAACAAGAAAAGGTGGAAACGAAGATGTTATCTATTTTGGTAATGAAGTTTCCCACGCCTTAAAAGATTATTTAAAAGAAAGACTTGAAAAAAAGGCCTCATTAGGCCATGAAAATGCACTTTTTCTTTCTATACAAAATAGAAGAATAACTGATCGTGCTGTCCAAAACCTTGTCAAAAAATATACCAAAATGTTTAGCTTGAAAAATATATCAACACACAAGCTACGCTCTACATATGGCACAAATCTTTACAGAGAGACAGACGATATTTATTTAGTTGCATCCATTCTAGGACATAAAGACGTAAACACTACGAAAAAATATTATGCAACTATGGATGAAGATAGAAAAAGGCGAGCAGCAAAAATAATAAAATTAAGAGACGATTAGGAGATTTTTTCCAATGAAAAACATAAAAAAACTAATGATAGTAAGCTTTGTAACATTTTTAACAGCTTGTGGCGCAGGAGCAAGCCATGATCATTCTCATGACCATTCTCATGACCATGACCATTCTCATGACCATGACCATTCTCATGACCACGACCATTCTCATGACCACAACCATAGTGATTTTGAATGGCATACTCACGGCACTGAAGGTTCTATAAATATATATTCAGCAAGGCACTTTGTAGCTGATGAATATATTTTTAGAAGATTTACAGAAGAAACAGGAATAGGAGTAAATGTTATTTTTGCTCATGGTGGGCAAGTAATAGCAAGACTTGAAGCAGAAGGACATCACACCGAAGCTGATTTAATCATATCAGACGATGGAGGGATGCTTTCAAATGCTATGAGCCAAGGACTTTTACAACCTATAACGCCACTTTCAAATAATCCACTTAATGGTCCTAATGGTTATTGGCACACGCTTAGTTATAGAGCTAGAATTATAGCTACAAATGAAGAAATTGAATTAACAAGCTATTTAGATTTGGCAGATGATAGATTTGCAGGTGAAATTCTACTTCGTCCTGGAAATCATATGTATAATATAAGTCTTTTAGCTTCTATAATAGAAATTTATGGATTTGACACAGCACTTAATTGGGCACAGGCTGTAGTAAATAATGCTGCAAGAAATCCTCAGGGTAATGACAGAGACCAAATAAATGCTATAGATGCAGGCATAGGCAGCGTAGCCATCGTAAATACTTACTACTTAGAATTAATGCAAGCAGAAGGTCAAGGAGAAAATATTCACTTAGTATTCCCTGAAAATACTCACATCAATATTAGTGGAATGGCAATTCCACGCTATTCAAATAATGTTGATGGTGCTATATCATTTATAGAATTTGCTTTAAGAGAAGAAGCACAAAATATTTTAAGAGATTACAACAACGAATTCCCAGTAGACTATACTCCACATTTTAATATACAACAGATAAACTTTGAAGCACTTTATAGAAATCATATAGATGCAATAAACATAATGAACATTGTAGGCTGGTAATTATGAGAAAAACGACAAGGCTAATTTCTTACTTAGGGGCAGTTTTCTGTATCCTGCCCCTAGCCTTTTTGTTAAGGCACTTATTTGTATATAGTCCGAGTATGGCGTTAATAGTAGAACATGTTCTTTTTGGAGTGATTAAGAACACATTCACTTTAACATTTTTTGTCGTTTTAACAACTAGTGCCCTAGGCATTTTTTTCGCTATTTTAACAACACTTTATGACTTTCCATTTAAAAATCTACTACGTGTGTTACTAGTTTTGCCAATGGCAATTCCAGCTTATATACAAGCTTTTACATATGCACACATGTTAAGTTTTAACGGCCCAGTACAAACATTTTTGAGGCAATACGATATAAATATGGGACGCTTTAGTATCATGAATATGCCTGGCACTGTTTTTATATTTACAATTTGCCTCTACCCTTATGTTTACCTAATTTGTACAGCTTTTCTAAAAAGGCATAGCCGTGGGATTTTCGAAAGTGCAAGAATTTTAGGTGGAAAGCGTAAATTTTGTATTATAGTCCCTTTAATTTTTCCTTCTGTAGTGAGTGCTGCAACGCTAGTATCTCTTGAAGTTATAAATGATATTGGAGTTTCTCATTATTTCGGAATTCGTACGTTAAGTACTTTAATTTTTCAAGCTTGGAATCAAATGTTTGATATGGCATTAGCAGTAAGAATATCGCTTACTACTATAGCATTTATAGTAATATATATTTCACTAACGAGACTTTTAAGAAATGAAAAAAAGTATATAGAAAATCCACGCTCTAAACCAGTAAAGCCTATCAAGTTGAAAGGTGATAAAATATTTTTAGCCATTTTTTCTATAATCATAGTAACTTCAATTGCATTTATAATTCCTGTTTCATACATGTTTAGTATGATGGACCTCTCTACACTAAATATGCCACATCTAACTACTTTAAGCCTAAATACAGTAGGAATAGCAATGCTAACGACTGTAATAATATTAATACTAGCACTAATAATTACAAGCTACACTAGGTTTGCTGGGAAAAAAGAAAAATCTATATTAAAAATAACAAATGTAGGCTATGCAACGCCTAGCACAATACTTGCTATAGGTACAATTTCTTTATTCAGTGTGATTGGAAACTTTGGTTTTACTTTAGTTATGCTAGTTTTCGCTTATGTAGTCAAATATTTTTCGTTAGGTAGCCTATTAATAGAAAGGGGCTTTGAAAAAGCAGGTAAAACATACACCCAAAGTTCTAAAATGTTAGGACGTAACGACTTTTTAACGTTCTTAAAAGTAGATATTTTTACGATTAAAAATGCTATAATAGGTGCAAGCCTTTTGATTTTTATAGATATCGTAAAAGAGCTTCCGCTAACGTTAATTTTACGTTCATTCAATTTTGAGACACTAAGTACGAGAGTATATATGTTTGCAGCAAATGAGCAAATACCAAGTTCTGCCCCGTTTTCTTTGGTAATAATAACAATTTGTGCAATACTAATAACAATACTTCAACTAGGAGATAAAGATGTATAAGCTAGAAGTTAAAAATCTTAAATTTGCCTACAATGAAACGATAATATTAAACAACTTCGCTTTAAGGCTTAAAAAGGGTGAAGTTTGTGGACTAAAGGGCTTTAGTGGTGCAGGTAAGACTACACTTCTTCGCATAATAGCAGGATTAGAAGTGTTGCGTGGTCACGGGCATATCTATATAGATGGCAAAGATATAACAAGCCTTCCTCCAGAAAAGCGTGGAATAGGATTCGTGTTCCAAGATTATGGATTATTCCCTCATATGACAGTTGAAAAAAATATAGCATATGGTTTATTTAAGTACACAAAAGCAGAAAAAAAGAAAATAATAGAAGAAATGTTGACTTTAATAAACATGACAGACAAAAGAAAAAGCTATCCTTATGAGCTTTCAGGCGGTCAACAGCAAAGAGTAGCTTTGGCACGTTCTTTAGCACCAAAGCCACAGTTATTATTATTGGACGAGCCTTTCAGCAATATAGATAGCGAATTAAAAAATAGTATACGCAAAGAAATAAAGAGAATTTTGACGGAAACTGAAGCTACTTGTATATTATCTACGCATGATGATAATGATATTAAGGAAGTTTGCAGTAGAATGTATTCTCTATAAAAAAACGACCCTGTGGTCGTTTCAGATTGTTGACAAACAGCCTTTAGGGAACAAAAGTTCTCGAAAGGCTGTTTTGGTATTTAACATATAAAGGTAAAAAAGATTGAGAAAGTGGAATAAATGTGTATCTATATAAAGAGATAAAGAGTTATAGCAAGCGTACTTCAAAAACGTGATTGTCTTCATTTTCAAATTCAGCCTGAAGCCGCTGAATTTGAAAAATTGCCATTTACGTTTTTCAGGTACGTTTGCTATACTCCAAAGCCTATTGGCTAATTTTTTTAAATTCATACAAGTAAATAAGTGGTTTAACTCCATCGTGAATTTGTTTAAACCTCTATGTTTTGCATACCTCATACCATGAAGTTCTTTATCATCAGCAAAGACTCTTTCTATAGTTTGACCTCGTTGAGCATATATTTCTTTACTACCTCTTGTATGACGGATATCTTCTACCTGCTCGATATGCTCTTCCCATACATGACGTACAACTATTTTTGTATGATTTTTACTTTCTGTACATTGGCTGATATATTCGCAACTTATGCATTTGTAAGATTTACTTTTATATTCTTTATATCCTTCTCTATTTGTGGTGCTATACTCTAAGATTTGGTCATTAGGGCATATGTAGCAGTCATAGAATTCATCGTATACATAATCATATTTTCTGAAAAAGCCTTTTTTGTCATAGGTCGCTTATATGGCATTATTGGCACTTTGCCATCATCTATTATCATTTTTGCTATCGCTGGTGTTTTATATCCCGCATCTACTACTATATTTT
>Ga0131853_10007698_pt1 | contig 19535 bp, 10 predicted proteins | sample TergutLab28metaG_FD_92764 | JGI IMG/M metagenome (GOLD analysis project Ga0131853, IMG submission 92764) | Labiotermes labralis P1 segment gut microbial communities from Petit-Saut dam, French Guiana - Lab288 P1 (version 2) (version 2) | ecosystem: Host-associated > Arthropoda: Insects >... | reverse complement strand
TTTATATGTTGTACGAGATCTCGTAGGTAACAATAACAATAGCATTGTTAATTGTATATTTTACCTTACTAAGAAAAGTAATCAACCTGAAAATGGTTCATAACTAGAGCCAAAACATGTCGCAGAACGAAACAATGTAAGAAATACACCTTAATAAAATCACTGAGTTGTGTTTAACTATGTATTGTTTATATTTTGTAACTGGTTTACACATTTATTTAGTCTTTAAATAAAATGACCATGAATGGTACAACAAAGCCCTATTTCATATCTTGATAAATTTAATTCATACCACAAAAAAATGCATCACACACTGTAACACATGGCATTACAGTCTGTGCTCCAGAGATTCAGGCCACTCTACAATAGACTAGATATGTCAGCACAAGACTAAAAACTGATAAGTCTGTTACCACCCTTCTGCAAACCTGATCTGGTTTAATTGGTAAAATGTGTCGTATAAGACACAAAAGCATCACTACAGCATCGGCTGAACACTTTACGCAGACTTACTTTAGAAAGCTGGTACTGTTGGGTTCTGAGGACACAACAGGTCATTTACAGTAGAGGAATGTCAGAAGGTGACCACACGGATGTTTACATATACCTTTCTGTCATGCACAGCAAATGTTCACAAAACCCTCTAGGAACTCACTCATGCCAACTTATGATCTGAGGAATCAAGACAGGTTTCTGTCCAGTGGTAGTATGATTCATGCACCATATAGTGGCCATCTAACAACAGTAACTGATACCAACAATGACAAAGTGCAAGAAACAAAGTACAGGTTGCCATTAAAAAGAGTGTGACGACTGAGTCTGGAAACAGTTAAAATACACAACACCAAGAAGGAATGTGAATCATGAAACTGGGCTTATAGACATATTGCAAATTATTCATGCACTGTCACAAGATAACATGGACTTGTGACAACTGCGATGAAACATTTCCGGAAATGCTTACATTCTTGCCAAAAATAAGTTTGTAGCATAGCCTTCTCAGTTAAGACTAATCTCCCTGGGCACAGGAAAATCTCATCCACCATGTATGACTGTTCAGACACATTCTGCATATCACTGCAGTGGACACATGGGTCACCTGACCTTACCCCATGCAAATCTTCACTTTGGTGTAGGGTGAAGGCCAAGAGGTACATGACAAAGCTTTATGACATAAATGAAGTGTAAACAAGGATTCCTGCTCTCACCCATGGAATTCCTCAGCACACATGTGAAGCTACTGTGGAAACCAGTCATACAGTTCCAAAAGTACCTGCATGAAAATGGACACACTGAAACGAGGCAGCATTCATGAGATGCTTATATGAGGTGGTATCAAAAATTTTCCTGACTGGTGCCACCATTTATACAGCAGTTGCGGTTGCACGAAGCAGCGGTAGAAGGTAGGACTACCATGTTTAGTGAGTCAATGTGCCAAGCTGCACGTAACTGGGTGAACATGGGCAGTTTTTACACGCGTTTGTTTGGAGTCGTGTACATGACCTGTGACAGTTTTCACGATGGTTCAGAGAAAGTAACAGTGAGTGCACATCAAATTTTGTGCCAGTCTTGGGAAAAGTGCTACACAGACCCTCACAATGATTCAACAAGCCTTCAGGGACCAAAGCTTGAGTTGTGCGCAGGTGTTTCAATGGCATGGCTGGTTCAAGACCGGTTGCATATCAGTTGACGATGACAAACACACAGGGAACCCCAGAAGCTGCACATCTCCTGGAACTGTTGCATGAATTCAAGAGCTCATCCATCAGGATCGACATCGCACCATTCGCGACGCTGATGAGGAGGTGGGAATTGGTTATGGGACATGCCAATGGGTTCTGACAGAAGAATTGGGCATGCATCATGTCACAGCCAAATTTGTGCCCAGGATCCTGACAGCTGACCAGAAGCAGCAGCGCGTCGATGTCTGCAGTGAACTTCGTCAGCTCGCCTCTGGAGATGAAACCTTCTTGTCCATGGTCAGCACTGGTGATGAGAGCTGGGTTTATGGTTACGACCCTGAGACAAAGCAACAATCCTCCCAGTGGAAAAGCCCCATGTCACCAAGGCCAAAAAAGGCCAGACATGTGAAAAGCAATACCAAGAGCATGATCATCACTTTCTTTGATGTCAAGGGGATTGTGCATAAAGAATTTGTCCCAAAAGGCCAAACTGTGAATTCTGGGTTCTACTGCAACGTTTTGCAGTGACTGCGTGAAAGCATGTGAAGACATTCTCCCAAACTTTGGCGGAAACAGACCTGGCTGCTTCACCATGACAACGCCCTGTCTCACACTTCTGTCCTCACCCAGCAGTCTCTGGCGAAAAACAAAATGACTGTCATCCCCCACCCACCATACTCCCCTGATATGGCACCCTGTAACTTCTTCCTATTTCCAAAAATGAAACTGAAGCTGAAAGGATGCTGGTTTAATACCACTGAGGAGATACAGGCCGAATCGCAGAGAGTGCTTGACACTCTAATAGAAGAGGACTTCCAGGAAGCATTCCAAAAATGGAGGTGATGGTGGGACTGGTATCTACATGCGGGAGGGAACTACTTCGAGGGTGACAGCAGCCGATACAATTTTTACAGCGTCGGTCCGGAAAATTTTGAATACCACCTTGTACAGCAAATCTGAACTGAATAAATCATATCCGACTTGCCAGAGAGTGGTAACAAACGTGTGGATCGTTATGCATAATTCAACGTACCGGCTATGGAAGCTGTTTCACAGTAGATACAAGAAAACAGAAGCTAACAGCCACTCAGGTAGTCAAGACCCCACATTTTAGGGCACCAAGAAGCCTGTTGCCATGTTCAAACGATCCTGCCACCAGTGCTTAATGAAATGAATCCAGTCCATACAATCCTGACACACTTCTCTATGGCCCATTTCAATATCATCCTTCCACTCTTCAAAAAGTTATCTTTCCTTCAGTCTCCCACTGAAACTTTTGTGCCATATATGCTACATTCCCTGTCCATGTGATACTATCATCTCAGTAACTTTTAAGAACAGTATAAATGATGACTTTCAAAATGCCATTTCCTGAAGTCTCCTGTCATTTTCTACCTCCCATGTCCAAATATGTCCTCAGCACCATGTGCTCAAACACCCTCAGCCTATATTCCTCCCTGAATGCAAGATCAAGAGTCACACCCACAAAAACAAGAGGTAACATTTATTGATACTTATTAAGATGTCAGACCACAGGAAAAAAGATGTCACAAGCATTTCCTTAATTTAATCTGCTCATCATGTCTCTGCACACGTAATCTTTGTTTGTTATTACCATATACAGGCATGTGCCAACCACAAATCATATACATAAGAAATAAAGGTTTCTACAGGTCCTTACTGTCCATACAAACAGCCGCAGTCGTAGATGTCTGCCAAGACAAAGAAACATACAAAGCAACAGCCATCATCACATTCAAGGGTCCGTGCATTGTGAAATACATGCCAATAATTGTCCAACAAGATGCAACTACATATAGTTTATTTCTATCTGTAAACTGCTCTACATGTTTTGGGTGGTATCTCCACCCATCATCAGGAGTTCATGTCACTGTATCCAGAGCATCTGGCACTAGTAAAACCATCATTGCAACCTGTTGTGAACATGACTGGACAGGAACTCTTGTCCAGTCATGTTCACAACAGGTTGCAGTTATGGTTTTACTAATGCCAGATGCTGTGGTTACAGATATAAATAAACTGTATATAGTTGCATCTTGTTGTACAATTATTGGCAGCCACCATCAGTTCACTGTGCAATGCAAGTCAGCATCACCCTAGTGTTACACATCCAAGCCAGAGAAGTCTAACACTTAACTTTACGCTCAAACAACTCAAACCAGCTCACTTCCTGCTGCAATGAATGTGGCCTGTATAGCTCATATGCATTTGATAATCTCAAGGTGTATTTATACTATACTTGTGATCTGAAAGAAGAGTTGTGATATGCTTTCAATGTTACACATATGGACACAACAGAAAAATACTTCATACATATATAAAGCTTCCAAGGACAAGCAGCTGAATGAGAGGAACATGGTCAACCCTATCTCCATTTTCAAAGTAACCTCTAGTCAGCTAAGCACATCACATATAAGAAGCTACATTCCCAACCACATATGTACATGGCAATACAGCTGACATCACCTATGTTACTGTAAGAGAGAACATGGAAATTCATGGACTCACAACAGAAGTAAAAATAAACCAATACAAAACAATACAAAAGAGGGAATATCACTTGTTCCAAGGAATTTCAACTAAATCTTAATACATTATGCTAAATTACAGGAAGCCAAAAACTATAGCAGAGCAATACATGTAACAATAGAGTGACAAGGACATTTGGAAATAAAGACATGCCACTTCCATACCTCACACATAACAACAAAGACAAAACATCCCTCCACTATAATAAAAATAACAACTTCCTACAGGTAGGACTGCAGTACTGAACTCCACATAACCTCAATTGACTTCAGTTGTTTTTAATACAAAACCAGAATAACCATATTAAAAAAGGAGCACACTACTATCAGAACAGAGAATAAATAATACAGGAAACATGTCTGTCAGACTGAACAATGTAAAAGACTTGAGATCTGATCCCTTAAATAAGAATTAACCAATGTACATAAAAAAAATTTTAAACTTATTGTCAGAAACTATACTAGAACTAAAACATAAGTTTCCCTTCACGCTTACTGAAAACATTTTAAGACCTGAAGATGACCACTTGACTATATGTGAAACGTGTCTTCAGTAACTACATTGTATATACAGCAAAATTCCATCAATGCAACTCACCCAGGACCAGACATGCTGAATTATCGAATATTCCAGATTATCAGATGGTACCTATACTGACCTAAGTTCTTGCAGGTAATTTTTTATTACTGCTGCTACACTTGGGCTGCACAACTAAATAGAGAAGTATTCCATTTGAATATCAACTTCATCTGCCAAACAAGGGTCATCAGGAGATACCGCAATGGTCGATGTATACTGACACACTTGGGACCAGTTTAAACATGTCCATGAGATCAGCCTGTTTCAATTATGCATCTTTTTTCCCTGCTAAAAGGGAGAAATTTCAGTCTTGGTACTACTTTCAAAGTGCATGATTTCAGGCTTCTGCCACAAAGCAGCTGTACTTTCAAGTACTGGATCACCAGGATTTCCAGATTATCTTATGTCAGATTAAAGAAACTTTGCTGTAGTAATACAGGTGTGTTAATGGTCAGAATTTCCTCTATGGAAACCCAACTATGCATCTGAGCTCAAATCAACAAGTAAAGCATATATATATATATATATATATTCTGAATATTCTTTTCATAATAACATACAGGCAAATGTCTGGGATAGTGTAGTCAGTATAGCAACGTGCTTCTATTCATAATAACATACAGGTAAATGTCAGAGATAGTGCAGTCAGTATAGCAACTCGCTATGGGCTGGACGGTCTGGGGCAAGATTTCTGCACCCCTCCAGGTCACCCCTGGGGCCTGCCTATAAAATGGGTAGTGGGTCATTCCTGGTGGTAAAAGAGCCAGGACATGGCATTAAGCAACCCTCCCCCCCCAACCTCATAGTGCCAAAGTTAAAGAAAAAGTAGATCTATACCTGTATTCCCCTTCTGTGCCTTCATGGCAGGTTATAAGGTAAACCGTTACTTTACACAGGTACTGATACTGTGAGTTCTTCCCGAACACATTTTTACTAGTGCAGATAAAAATACCCACCCAAGGTTATGTATAACAATTTGACTAACACTGCATCGTAATTGTGTATAGTGACAAACAGTGATGGACAGCAATGCAGCAAATTCCTCTGTGGGGCAACAGATTTAAAAAATTACTGAAGAAAACCCTAAAACTAAGACAAATTCACTGGGACAACATACATTACACAACAGACATTTGTGGTGATAAAAACTAACAACAATTCCACAGTACATTCTTCCAGTATCAATTTGTTTCACTGTAAACATTAAACAGTGACCTCAAAAGAAATGACGTTCCATGTGAACCATGACACTGAGGAGCCAAGAGGAACACCACAAGAATTCAACAGATGGAAATGGTAGACCCTTGCAGTTTTTACACAGGAGGCAAGCCAGTTGAATGCTATTGCAAGTGTGCTCAGGACTGCTGCTCCTCCAGTCTATTACACAACGGTATGTGGTGCTCCAACCAATCTAACACACTATGACCACACCAGCATTTACACATCCAAACTACAATTTTACTAAGATATGAGGAGCCCTTAGCTGGCTGAGCTACGACCCATGTTTTCCTCCTGCCAGTCTCGCTCCACCGAAGAGTCCAGATCCAGTATAAGCTGTTCAATGTCTGGCTTTGGGCTTCCTTCACCCATCAACAGCCTGGGGATGCTAAGATCAAATGACAAACCTAGAAAACACAAGACAGGTATTTAAGAATGGTATGTTACTTTTCCTTGCTTATTCTTGCAATCAACATATCAACCAAAAAATGAAATTAATAAATTACAATTCATGTTTTGGCACTGGGGTGTCATCCTGAGGCAGTCTTTTAGAACTAAAGAATACAAGTCCAACACTCTGATGTAGGTGTGGGACGGGATAGCTCAGTTGGCAGAATGACTTGCTACGGGCTGGATGGTCTGGGGATCGAATCCTGCTGGGGGGCAAGATTTTCCACACCTGTCTAGACTGGCCCTGGGACCCACCCAGCCTCCTATACAATGGGTACCGGCTCTTTCCCAGGGGTAAAGCAGAGGGGTGTGGTGTTGACCACTCACCCCCATCTAGTGCCATGGTTAAGGAAAGGGTAGGGCTACACCTCTGCTCCCCCTCTGGGCCTTCGTGGCCTGTTCAAGGGTGAACTTTACGTTACTCTGATGTAGGTACTGATTGCTCTCACTAGAATGATTAATATATGAAAATTCTAAAATACATAAAGTCGACCAGCATAAAATTACAATATTGTGATATTAAAACCATGTGATAGTGAGCTGCTTCAAGTACAAGCTTGCAGCTGTTTATATTCTGTCCAGAGTATCTATGCAAGCATGTCTTGATATATGTGATCCAAAGGGATCTCATCCAGATGGAGCATGTGAAGTGTATCACATCAGGCAGGTCCAAAACATGTAGGAGTTGCACATTTATCATGAACTGTATTTTACTGTATATATGAAGTGTTGGTTGATACTCCAACCATAGGAATTTAAGCTCCCTATTAGATTTACTTTTAGTAATCTGCACTCATACAATGGTACTTTAGAGGAAAGAAACATGTCACAATATTGTATTTCAGTTCAACATGATAAATGTACTGTCTGAAACACATAGCTTCTTACAACCTAGTAAATGTTTGCCAGAACAATACTCATGAACTTTCTTTGTATTAACTACTGTACTACAAGCCACATATGCCACGAACATTTAAAAGAAAAGAATGGTTTACATGATGCATTTTTTTAAACCCAGAGGAAAAACTGTAACCTTATGTAAAACCTACACTAGTTTAAGTAACCCTGCATTATGTGCCCTTTGGCAATGATCCAGGAGTTTAAAAATGTCAGGCAAAAATGAAAAAATCAACATTATTTAGAAATGTTATACTTGAATGGTCACTGTTTTTCAAAAAATTTTGATCTCCATTTTCTCGTACTTGGTTATAATTTTACCACATTCCTCACATTAGATGGACCTGAAAGGAAGTCAAAAGTTTCCCTTTTTGAAGAAAAGTACATCTGGGCAGGCAATGAAATGACCCTTGCCCCTTGACTGCTTCTGATCTTTTGTGCAACCCTTTAGTTAAGCATTCAGCAAGCCCCACACTCGCAACGAAATCCAGTACCCTGCTGATGGAGATGTCAGCAAAGGCACATGGTTTCCAAAAATGATGGTTCAGGTGCCTAAATCTAAACACCACAGATGCCTCACAGTAACAAAGAATATGGGAGGCCATTTCAAAAGCCTGTTCACATATCACACCCAGGACCGTCTCCTATCAAAGAAAGTATCACTTTCCTTTTGAGGTTGCCATTTCTAATGTCCATAAAATGTAACAAGTTTCCTCCATTGCTTTCCAATCTCCTCACATGTCCATTCAACAGCACTACAAAATACTGTGACCAGTTAAGGTTTCTCTGCGACACAAAATGTTAGCTGCCAAAAAACAGGTGACACAAGCTACGTAACATAACATATGCTGCATGTAGACAAGTAATGAAGAAAAAGAATGTTTCAAATATGTTTGACTGTCTTACAGTGAGAATCAAGCAGAACTCAGAAAGTCTACTTTCTTTCTGTATATTATTTGTTATTTACATGCATATTCTGTAAACAATAAATTTGCTGGATATAACCTCAAAGCTTTACGCTGTCACCACATTTATAAACGCTGATTCAGGAATGAAATTTCATGTGCAATATATGTTTACTTACATATTACATTTCAAATGCCTAGTGCCAATGGTTCCTTTGTTCTAGCCATCAAAGTGAAAGCTTAAGAAAATTTCCACATGGCCAAGATGTCACTATTTACACTGTACAAATAAGATCATTGTAACAAAAGTCACATACACTTCCAACATCTATTAGAATATGTCATTTTAAGGACCCTCTGGAAAGTGGTGTGATGCTTCCACATTGAAAATTCATGGATATGCCACACTGTTGTTGATAGTGGGAAATTAAAAGTACAGTGAAGAGGTGGGTGGGTGGTCTCAAATGCCAAAATGTTCACATCAACTTTTTTAAATTTGGTAGACAAACAACAACACCATCTCAAACACTTACATGGGATGACTTTTGAGGTTTCCATAGTAGTTTGAGGATTAAGGTTCACAAAATGTGATGCACTGTTGCTTGGTTAGTATTTACCAACACTTCAAAGGCACACAATGCCTTCAAGGGTTACATGAGTCCCAAACCACACACTTCTTGGAACCCTCAACCAATGAAGGCAATATGTTCCTTTTAAATATCAGGAACCACTAACCCTTTGACACTGCATCACATATCCAAGACAACCTGAACCCTCAAACTCTTTCGTTTTGTCCTTTTTGAGGACAAAAAGTATGGTATAATGTAAACTCGTCAGAAAAATAACAGTCAGATGGTGAATGAAGCTTTACAGCTATGGGTATTTGTCTGCAATAATGAAACATACTTCCACTCATCCTTGTACAAGCAATGCAACCATCCCAGCATGACAGAAGATCAACCAGAGCTGCATCACTTCACTTTCAATCACACTGCCTGACTGGCTTGAATTGTTGCCATATGAGCAATACTGTGACACCAAAATGTCCAGAACAATCTTGGGCCCACCCAGCCTCCTACTCAATCGGTAGTAGGGTTCTCTCCCAAGGGGTAAAGTGGATGGAGTGTGAGAAGACCACTCGCCTGCATTACGGTGCCAAGGTTAAGAATGCCTGGATCTGTATATCCATATTGCTATACGCCTTTACAACATGGACGGTGACAACTTTACATTTACCTTCTTGTAGGTCTACTACTTGGGCCCCTTTCAAATGTACACATACACATTTTGAGTCTTGGTGTGAAATAAATTTAAAAATTTAAATTCAGTTTACGATACAGTTTGAGAGGAAGTCACAGATGGCAGAATGATCAAATCACACTGTATTTTGAAAAGGGGTAAAAATTAACAGTGGCAAAACACACCATCTATGTAAATTTTTCCTGCATCTGGCTTTCTGAACCTTCAAAAAGAATGACTCCTGACTGTCCAACTCAACTCACCCTGCTTCTGGTAGAATAGTATGTAAGCGTGGCTATAGTCTTCATCTTGCGGTTTCTGTTTTGTAACTATATCATCATTGAAACAGTGCCACTCAGTTGTGCGTGGATTCTTTGCATACGATGTGTAGTGGCCTGCAGCAGAACCTGAAAAAAACATCCCCTTCACATTATCCAGAGAAACAACACTCTACACCTCAACATAATCCTCACAGAAGACAAATTCTGAGCTTTCAACATACATACATACATACATACATACACAAAACAATGTAAGATACATGACCACAGGCATGAAACTAGTATAATAATTGGCTCATATAAACTATATGGACATGTCCACAAAGACATCTCTGCTGAGCACCTCTTTTCTCAAACAAGTACTTGCCAAACGTGACTGTAAGCTATGTTCTGTGTTCACAGTGACTGGCTTAAGTCCTCAGTCATGCCTAAAATGTTGCAAATAAAATTTACAGCAGAAGTAGTTATTGTACTGACAGTGTGATCAACAAGAAGCAATAGAAACAGTGCAGGACAGGGAAAGGTAGGGGGCTGAGCCCCTCAAAATATTAGACAGGCAGGCAAGCCCTCATAGAAACATGGTACAACTGACCAACCAACTACATGGAGCAGAGTCATTCCTAAGAAGCAAAAAATTCAACTATTCAACAAATTCCACACATTGCATGGAACCCAAAGGTTCATTATCGTGTTTATGACAGCCTGCACATGTCCCTTTCCTCAGCCAGATCAATGCAGTTCATGGACCCCACCATCCTATTTATTGAATATCCAAGTTGTCAACCTTCATTAAGTACATAAGCTGCCCTTGAGTAATACATATAACACAAATTTCACTTACATACACAACTATTCTATAAAGAACTTTCTACATTTTACTACTTGATTCTTTTCCACCATGTATAAGATGTTAATTATGTATAAAGAATAGTTAATTAAGTTTTATGCAATACTATTTGATATTTGTTCCCTGATGATGATTCCTTGTGGATTGAAACATGTAGGAGTACTCAGTGTTATATTAAATAGCTAAGGAACAGCATTGTGCATTTTGTTGTTTGAGTGCTGTGAAATGATCTAATTTAAGATTATTCTCCCATCTACACCTGGGTCTTCCAAGCAGTTTCCTTTCCACAGGCTTACCCACCAAGAGCCTATATACACCACTCTTGTCCGCCATACATGCCACATACCCCACCAGTCTCATTCTTCTCGATTTGATCATCAAGACCACAGCTGGCGGGGAATAAAAATCATGAAACTCCTCACTGTGCAATCTACAGTCTCCTCTTACTGCCTCACCCTTTGGCCCAAACATCTTCCTCCACACCCTACTCTCAAACACCCTCAGCCCACATTCCTCCTGCTATGTGAGAGACCAAGTATCACACCCATACAAAAACAACAGGCAAAATCATAGTTCAGAATATTTCGATCTTCATATTTTTGGACAAAGACACTTAATACATTATGCAGGGAAGTAAAATACTCATGACGTGGGGTAAAAAATTAAGTGCATGTCACAATGACACTCTTAGGGACACTTTCAAAGTCACCCGCAAAATATCCTTGCAAGTGAACTAGTGTTAGATGTTACTCCATTCTACCAGCAAACACAAGTAAGAAGAGGCTCAGTATATAAGTGCATACAGCCATACATGAATGAACAGGAAGCATTTCAATATTATTTCTATAAGGCCAGAATATTGACATCATTGGGCCACTGAAACAATGAGATATAGGTATGCAGCTTGTACACTGAATCAAAGATATGAGGAAGTGTGGGCTGAATATGAAAAGAAATAACAAATGAGGCAGAACTAATGTGATATGTGTGCAAAGTAGAAAGCAGAATTACAGACGAACTGATATAATAAGAACTCACAAATCTGTGAAAACGCTCATTATAATTGTTGCTCATAACATGTGAAAGTGGATGAAACCAAAAAATCTTCATATCAGCATCCCAACCTTTATTTGTACATACCATCATATCACAATACAGCACAGAATTACTGCAACTATGGAAATATTCAGTCTGTTTCAAGTATCATCAAGGTCTTTGCTCCTCTGGAAAGTTGCAGGGCTGGAGTTGGTTACTGACAGTTCAGAACATAATATCAGTCACCATCTCCCAACCCAAGCCATGAAACATACCAGAAGAGCAAACACCTCAATGACATTGCACCATAAGTCTGAAGTTTTGCATCATGATAAAAATTCAACATTCATGGCACCTTTTGTATCATCCGAATTGAAAGGTTTAAGATCTTCCCACACCTATAACCACTTGTACTTGCACCAAAAGTGCTACTACAGGAGCCCTGCCGGCTCCAACTCACAGCAGTCCTTTTAAGACCAGAGGCAGCAACCTCCTCCAAAATAATGGTGTCTATATTACAATGTAAATGGCATCATTTTCCAGAAGCTGGAAATCTTCATCAAAACCTGCGATTAATAAAATATAACCAAACCAGAGGAGGTAATCATGCTCAAGGAATGAAGAAAGGGTTAAAAATGAGAATGATATAGGCAGAGTAGGAAAACTAATGGGCCAATCAGGGATGGGTGGGTGGGGTCATATATGGCACTGGCCCTGTAAATGGGCAGTTGAAGGAACCAACTACCCAGTGACACAGAAATATCGAATCCTCATTGCCACAACACGAGGGGGTGCTGATAAGTCCTTAGCCAGACCTACTTCCCGATGTCGTAGGGAGGAATCGATAGTGTCGTTGGAAAGAGGGGTCTGTTCATGTGCCGAATTACAAGTCTTTTCTTGTTACAGAGGCTGAAAGGAACATGTCAGGCAATGCATGCAATTTCAACAACATGGAGACCCGAGCTATCATCAAGTTTTTTTTTTCCTGCAAGGCAAGGCACTGAAGGAAATTTACGCCATTCTGACAGAAACATTAGGGGAACACGCACCATCATATGCTACCGTCAAAAGTTGGGTGGCCCAGTTAAACCGCCAGATTTCAGCTAAATCAATAGCTGAGCAACTGGGCATCTCACGTGAGTGGGTTGGATCCAGCATTCATGAAGATTTGGACATGTGGAAGCTCTCGGCGAAGTGGGTCCCGAGATGTCTGAATGCAGATCAAAAACGTCAATGGTGCCAGTCGTCTGAGCAACTTTTGGAATTTTTTGGGCGCGATCCAAATGATTTCCTGCCATGATTCATGACCATGGATGAAACCTGGTTATATCACTATGACCTGGAGGCAAAGCAACAATCAATGGAGTGGCGGCATAGCGGCTCACCCTGCCCAAAAAAATTCCGAGTTGAAAAAATGGCTGGAAAATTTCTCGCCTTGATTTTTTGGTATCAAGATAGCATACTCCTCACTGATTATCTTCCAAAGGGCCAAACTATCAATGCGGAGTATTACTTATCCATGCTGGTGCAAATGAAGGACATTTTGAAGCAAAAACGCCATGGGAAGGTCACCAAAGGAGTCTTGTTCTTAGTTCTTACACGACAACTCCCCCAGCTCACCGGACACTTGCAACCCAGAAGAAACTGGCCTACCTGGGCTTCCAGTGTCTTGATCACCCACCCTATTCTCTGGATCTGGCCCCATCGGGCTGCCACCTGTTCCCTGGACTGAAAAAACACTTGAAAGGTCGCCATTTTTTTGTCCAACGTGAAGGTCATTGCTGCTGCGGAAACCTGCTTGGATTTCTGAATTTTTTTGAGTGGCTTGCAAAAGTTCAAAGCAACAGGCCAAGAAGTGTATTGAGCTTCATGGGGAGTGTGTTGAATAAATCCCAAGTTTGGTCAGTGTAGCTTGTTTCTTTCTTGGTCGGGCTAAGGACTTATCAGCACCTCCTTGTAACTGTGGTTAATACAGTTACTATCATTACTGGATTTTAGTGTCACTTCTACCCGTCCCAACACCCAAAACTGTATGAAACTATAGCACGTAGGCTGGGGTGGATTGAAGTGGCATAATGCTACTGAACGGTAGGGTGACCCATGAATGAAGATCTGGAAAAGATTCAGAAGGAAGCAATGGCAGCCTAACTGTCCAAAACATTCTTAACATTAGTACAATGCAAGTAAGTTGCCAAAAATAATTCTATGGTCCTATCGCTAAGAACAACGTGTAGAGTTCTCACCACCATAATGGCAAACACATGCATACAGATTGTATGGATGTGGTGTTCCGTGCTGCAGAAGGGTTGGAGGTGTCACACTGAGACCCATGAGAGGGAAGGTCACTTTGTTATCCAGCTTCACACTCTCACATTCATGGAATATGAATCTGAAACATGGGGAATGACAAACACACAACTACTTTGTTTTGCTCTGATGGTTTTTGGTGACCATGCTGATGATCAGAACACTTCTGAAATGCTTCCCCACATGCCATCATCAGTTTGTTAACAGGTGGTTTTAAAAGTTTAATATTATAAATCTTCCACACAATAGAAAATATGCAGGTGAATTTATTTTCAACTACTGTAATAACGTGGAAATATATTCAACTCCATGGGTAGTTTTAATATTAGTTTTTTGACTGCTCTGTACAAATCATCCTGTATTGAAGGATCCAACTGTTCCTGTTCAGTGAGTACTCAAGCACAGTATACCAGTGAATGTCAAGGTGATTCTGTTTAGTCACTATGTCATAACATTACATAAAAAGTGGTGCATACTAACAAACATGTATAATTGCCTGTTAAAATACACTAGACAAACTGGCCAAACCTTCAAGATACACATAAGAATACAACCAATTTATGATGTTTCTCCAACACACCAAACATAAATGACAATGTTACATGGCATAACATCCCTGAACAGCAAAGACCTGATTTACTAAACACATATTACAACATTATGCTGCATTAACATCCCAGAGAATATCTCATTTATACTGTGGCAGAAGCCCGCAATCATATCAATGACATTTCCTATAATACAAAAAATTTGTTAGGGGAGGGCAATATCCTCAGCAGTGTAGGACCCCCCCCCCCACACACACACACAAAAAAAACACACACACACACCCACACACACGTGCGCGCGTGCACGCACGCACACAAACACACGCACCTACGCGCACACACACACACACACAAACAAACATACACACAAACACCCTGAGATTCTTCCTTTTAAATCAAAATTACACAAAACAGCAAATACCTCTTAAGATAGACAATAAGGAAGTCTGGATATCTCCATACAGAGAGGGTCTTGGTGGCACACTGGTTCTTCTGGCACATGGGGCAGTACCAAGGGTTGTGCTCGTCCAGTTGTTCGCTGTGCAAAGGAAACCAATCAAAGCATTTTTTCCTAACATAAATTGTTGTGAAATTTCAGTCTTAAGAATCTCTGTAACAGGAAACACGAAATACTTTGCCTACCATACAGAAGTGGGGCTGTACCTCCAAATCTTTAAGGCATGCAGAAGGACAGCTCTACATTCTTTCACTTGCATATAACAACACCTTCCATGTACTGTATTTACTTGTGTAATCTTATGCATCCTTTCAAACAAAATGTCATGCCTGAAAACTATAGTACATGTAACATGGCCATCATACTTTACAGAGTTTGGTTTTACAGGCTAGAAGTTGTGCAATTTAATTATTTTCAGCATAATTTATAACCATCGTTTTGAATCTCACTGTGCAACTGTTATATTTCCTCACATCTGACTCCCTCGTAGATCACTGGTAATTATTCCTAATTTAGCAGAACACTACAAAAGAAAGACAAATGCCTTTACTATACTGAACAGAATACAGCACCCAACACAGAATGTCCCACTCAAAATGACATACCATTTGTATGGGAGACCACCACCAACCCTTACATACTTTTTTATTTCCTAAAAATACAACCTGCATCACTCTGCTACTAAACACAGAAATGGAAAAGCACAATTTTAGACTAGAAAATGCCAACACTGTCAAAAAGCAAGAGCATCCATGCCTAGTTAGGATGGCAAGGTCTATGCAGGCAAAAAAGATGGGCAGCAATTTTTCACCTTTCAGATACAAATTTATATGCCAACTATATCTCCTGACAGTATGAGTTTTCTACCTAAGTGTGGAAATTTAAACAGCTATCAAGTAAACACAGAGAGACCAGCATGTGCCATGATAGGCTATTTGCAAGTACATTTTACAAACAAGCATATGATCTCATAGGATGATAGAGGTTAAGACAGTCAAGAGGGTGGAATATATGGGCAGTGGCACCCCGAGTAGTGTATGACAACACTTACGCTCTTACAGGAGAACTGTGAACATGTATAACAATCACATGGATTATATGTGGGTATATAATGGGTTCATACATATACAAAAATAGACAAATGCAGAGATGCACAAATTTCAAAGATCTACCACGAGCGACCACAAAATCTGAGGTGCCAGAAGCGTGACATGAAGCAAGTTCCATACTGAGGGTTCATGAATATCAGGCACTACTGAAAAAAATTTATTCACCATGGCGACCTCAAGCTGGATTTTGAGCACTCCTGCACAACTGTACAAAAACAGTCTGGAAATTCATTCCAAGAGACCCCACCTAATTTTTTGATAAACAACTAGACAAAAGAAGTCCCTGGATAACATCTCAACCAACAGAATTTTTGCAGAAAATGTAACAACAGCTGAATTTAATGTGGCAACACCTCACATAAATTCTGTTGCTTGTAAATTCCACCATTATGAACACTGAGACAAAAATTTCCCATGTGAAATTCTAACAGCAGTGATTATGAAAATTACTGTCTTCTAGGATGTGATTTGGTGTAGTCATAATGTAACTAAAGAACCTCAACTGACTGTGATAACATAAGAGGAATTCATTGCTGAGCAAGTATCACAGTTACCAGCACTACAGCAGTATCTTGCAGCAACACATGTAAAGATAACTGCAAAGTGGAAACCACTGTGATATGTTGGCTCACAGCACAGGACACAGACTTCAATTAACAGGGGCTACAGAAGCTCATAGCACAATATGATAAATTCCAGAACTGTGGTGGGGACTATGTGAAGGAGTGGTGGGACAGCATTACTATTAAACATGATCTGTTCCTTTTTTTAAACTTATTTTGGACTGAACTGCAGTGATCCCATGTCATAATAATATCTATAGCAAAAAATATGTGTGTGCCACCAACCGAAATATTGTCCATAATGTGTGCCTCCCAAGCCTCCACTCATGCCCCTCAGCCCTGTGCAGGCCCCCATGCATAAATTTTGTGACTTAAACAAGCAAAAAGTTTCCCTCGGGCTGAAAGGCACAAGTCTGCTCAAAGTGACAATATATACATGAAGGAGAGAGGGGAATGGGTGCAGCATGAGAAGTTGCAAATTACAATCTGAGATACTTACATTTATACCTATTAACGGAAAAATTTTTGGCTTAAAAAGCTGGAGGTAAAAACACAAATTTAATTTTTTACTACAATCTCTTGTATGAATTATAAGAACACATATACTAGGCAAGTAAAGAGAAAGTACTAAGAATATGGACACAAAACATATAATGAAAAAGGGACAAGAAAAAATTACCATTAGTTTCCTAATACACATTAATTATCATAATGTTTCACAACAGAATTCAGACTATTGTAGAGACGGTTTGCACACACGGGAGGAAAGGGCTGATTAGAAAAAGTTTGTCGTACAGCTGCAGAAGTGTTAACTACTGATCACTAGTTCAAAATTGGAGGATAATATTAAAATAAATTTTAGAGAAACTGGATGAGAAGTAATGAACCCCAGGGTTCCATAAAAGCAGAGCTTCGAGTAACTGAAAAACTATCGACCATCAAGGAATGCCTTGCACCACTGCGTTTGTCAACATAATTAAAACAGAAATTTTGGGCAACGGAATGGATGACATGCTACATTCAGTTCTATGCAGCGTATGAAGTAATTTTAACAGAATGTAAAAATCTTATCTTTAAACCGAAGACAAACCTTTCACTAAAGGCCTGAAGGCAGTCATACAGTGACAATGGATCTTGGTGACGCATGAGCTTCATGCTTGGGTGTTCAATTGCCAGATCCGTGTGGTCTACTGGTTCAGAGAACCGCACAGCCAGCGTGTCCCCAGTCTGCAGTAGGAGCTCTCCTTCTGGTGCCACACGGCAACCTCGGCAATGCATCGTGTACATGCAGCGTGAACAGTGATAACCCTGCACAAACACCATGCAGAAGATGCAGTTACAGAATGTTTCATGATAATTTCCTAAGCTACTTTGAAGGAGTGGCAAAAGCCATGAAAAACTTCAATTAGGTGGGTCAGTGACCCAGCCAACACCAAAATTAAGCAATTTTAGGTTCAGGTTAAATGCATTACCATTCAACGCATGTGTTGCCTGGACCAGTGCCTTTGAAGTCAAGAAAGAAGGCCACAATCTGTTCATTAGTGTAACTACAGAAACTAATAAGAGAATATTTCATGGCAAAGAAGAGAACAGTAAGATTTCAAAATTAGAATGCCATGATGTAGCTCTTAGACTTTACTAACAAGTTCTTTGCTTTCAGGATGCCATACAATTTCAGAATACATGCAGAGATGTACTTTAATTAAGCCCATGAGAAAAGTACAGTCTTTATTGTGCCAAGTGCATAAAGCTCAGGAACAATGAACAGCTTTATGTGCACGTCTCTTACACTGAGTTACAAACAAATCAGGAAAGAAACGTGGAAAATACAGAGAGAAATTCATGTATGCCCCCAAAGAACAGTATGGCTTTAATTGTGCAAATTTTCGTAAGACTCACAGTCACTCAGTATAGTTTGTGGATATTTCGTGTACTGAATTTTATCTAAAACAGGCAAAATACGAGGCTTATTCAGAACGTAAGTACCATTTCGCTGTAAAAAAAAACTGAGTAAGGTTTCGTACAAAATTTTATTGTTATCAGATTCTACATTCTTCAGACTATTTTCCCACATATTCGCTGCCATTATTGAGGCATTTATCATAGTGGGGCACAAGTTTTTGTATATCCTCCTCATAGAATGCGGCCATCTGCGATGTTAGCCACTACTGACAATGTCATAGAGTCCTTGAAATCTGAGGAAAGTGCAGGGACAGATCACAAATTGTGAAACATCTGTCGTCATGCACCCTTTCGTGACCTTATGCACCAAATCATCATTCACCAAAGACGGACCCCCACTTCGCACCTCATCGAACACTGAACATCTAAACCCATTTTCTGATCATGCCATCACTCGTCACATGGTCACCATACACTTGACAGATCTGGTGATAAATCTCACTTGGTAGCACATTTCTAGCGTTCAAAAAACTAATTACAGACCGTATTTACAGTTGGCGACCCCTTCAATTGTCTTAAACTTGTTTAACGCACAGGAACAAACATAAACATAACAAGAATTATACGAAATGGCATCTGTGGTCTCTCAATTGATAGAGGAAGTCACTGCACATGCACAAAGTGACAGTCTCGAGGATGCGCGAGAGATATGCGCAGACAGTACTTACTTTCCGAATAACCTACGCATGTACAAAAAATGAGCAAAATTTCAGATATATCCTTATGTAAAAGCATGGCTTTCATTGCACAGATTTCCATGCAACTCATTTTCATTCAACTGCATTAAGTGGAGGTCTGCTAGATTAAATTTCACCCAAACACAAAAAATTTTTTTCATTTATACACTTCAGTAAGGCATGACTGTCGGCCATTTTCACAAATATTACCATTTAAGAATTTTTTGTA
>Ga0131853_10007697_pt1 | contig 19540 bp, 23 predicted proteins | sample TergutLab28metaG_FD_92764 | JGI IMG/M metagenome (GOLD analysis project Ga0131853, IMG submission 92764) | Labiotermes labralis P1 segment gut microbial communities from Petit-Saut dam, French Guiana - Lab288 P1 (version 2) (version 2) | ecosystem: Host-associated > Arthropoda: Insects >... | reverse complement strand
GGGGCTTGGTGTTTGGGTTCCTCTCTCCCAGTTTCTTACAAGAATTCTGTCGTAAAAAAATTTGTCCGCAAGTTCTTGTTGGGTAAGCGCCATCTGCGTTCGCATGAATTTGATTCGTTCGCCGATTTTCATACTTCGTTTCCTTTGTCGGCGGGGCTTTGGGATTTGAAGCCGAAGCCTTTGCAGAGACGGTCGATGTAGGCGAGTTCTTTTTCGTTGGGATAGGATTCTCCGCGAAGCCACTCGGAAATTGGGGCATTTTGGTATCTACCTGCTTGTCCTCTGTTTTCATAGGTTATATCGGAAATTTCGCATGCCAACTTTTGACCCGTGAATCCGTTGTCCAAAAGAAAGTCTATTTTATTTCGAAGCTCTTGCGTTTTTGGGGTGATGATTGGTGTGGTTAGTTTTTGTTCGGATGGTTTTTGTGGTTCGAGTTGTTTATACTTTCTTGCTTGATAGTTTTCTGGGAAAGTGAAGGTTGATTTTCTTTCGCGGGGTTTTTCCACAATGTTTTGCTCACGGAGTTTTAGAATGATTTTTCTTTCTTCTTCAGTTAATTGTGCTCTGCCGCCATTTGTTGAGCCTTCCCATTTTTGCACGCTTTCCAAAGGGACACCGCATTTGTCGGCGAACTCCTGTTGCGAGAGGTTCAATTGCTCGCGGAGGTCTATGATTTGTTGGCGGACGCTTTCTACCATGTTGCGGTATTGTATATGAAATTCAGTCGGATTGCAATATGCGACGGACTTCTTCTTTTGAGTTGACGAGGGCTAGGCGTTTTTTGAGGTCTTTGGAATTTGGCAGGTGGTTGGCGTAGGCGACGAGGTGTTTTCGCATTTCGAGGATGTTGTCGGCGTGGGCGAGGTGGTAGTTGATAATTCCCCTTCGGAACGAAGGGGTGGCACGCGAAGCGTGACGGGGTAGGAGAACCCACGGTGCCCCTATCAACGCCCTGCAAATCATTACTCCCGCGGCACCTGTTTGTTTGATGCACTCTTTTGCGTGTTCTGCGTCTTTCACGTCGCCATTTGCGACTACTGGGATTTTAAGGGCGCGGACGACTTCGGCGATGGCGTTCCAGTCGGCTGTTCCGCTGTAACCTTGGGTGCCGTATCTTCCGTGGACTACTACCCTACTTGCACCGGCGGATTCACACATCTTTGCGAACTCTACTGCGTAAGACAGGACGTCGGATTCCTTTTCGGAGTGGCTCCGCAAAGACTCCTCAAAGAAATCCGATGCCCTGTCGTTGGGAGCAAAGCCGAGGCGCATCTTCACGGACACGGAGCGTTTGGAGGCGCGGACGCAGGTTTCGATTATTTCGCGGGCTACGTTCGGGTTTTTCATTAATGCACATCCATCGCCGTTGCTTGTGATTTTGCGGGCGGGGCAACCCATGTTGATGTTGATTTCGTGGAAGTTGTCGAGGGCTCCGCTTTTGATGACGGCGTCGAAGTGGGCGGGGTTGTGGCCGAAGAGTTGGACGACTGTGTTTTTGTATGCTGGATTGCTTCGTCGTGAACTCCTCGCAATGACACCGAGCATGTTTTTGGTTTTGGTGCTGTTGTGGAAAAGGGCGGTGACGGAAATCATCTCGGTCCATGTTACAGTGGCTCCGCACTTGCGGAGGACTTTGCGGAATGCGAGGTCGGTGTAGCCCGCCATTGGGGCGGGTTCTATTGTGAATTTTTGTTTCATTTATGTAGATATTATAACATGAAAAGGGCGTGTGTTGTAATTATTATCGTTTTGTTTTTTGTATCTTGTTTGTGTGCTACCCGAGATTCCTCCCCGCGTTGGGTGGATGCGGCTCGGAATGACAGCGTTTACTTCACGATTCATTATAGTGGCGAGAAGATTGTTGTAACAGATGCACTTTTGAAGCCGAAGTGGTTTAATCAAGAAAGTCATATGGATTTTACGAAGGGGAAAACGATTTATGAGCGGGCGGAGGGTTCAAAGAGCATCAAAAAAGACTTCCCTGAAATTCATCAGATACTTAAAAGGATTGAACGGGAGGTTGAACGTAAGGCGGTTGATGGGGAGATAAACTTTCGACCGCTGGATTGCCGCGTCGCTGACGCTCCTCGCAATGACGCGCCTCATGGCGGTCGATTCTGGGTGACGGGTGCGAAGAATGGTGTCGAGATGGATGTTGAACTGGCGTCGTTTGAGATACTTATGGCGTTGAAAAACAAAACTCATGCGGATATTGTTATCAAAACGAAAGTTGTTCCGCATCGAACCGAGAAACAGGTGCTTTCCGCGGTTGGGCTTCGCGCGGAGTTTTCCACCAAGTTCGACGCGGGGAATCGGTGTCGAAGTGGCAACATTCGCCGAAGTGCCGAGTGTTTTAACGGCCTGGTGTTGCCACAGGGCGAAGTTTTGAGTTTTAACCGTGTTGTGGGGCCGAGGACGGCGGTGCGTGGTTATGAGGAGGCGAAGATTATTGTCGACGGCGAATTTGTGCAAGGTGTCGGCGGTGGGGTGTGTCAGACCTCGACGACGCTTTTTAATGCGGCGTTGTTGTCTGGGCTGGACGTGGTTTCAAGTCATAATCATTCGTTGCCGATTTCTTATGTGCCTGCGGGGCGTGACGCGATGGTTTCGAGTATCGCGGATTTGGGTCTGCGGAACAACACGGGAGGGACTGTTTATTTTGAGGCTGGGGTTGATAAAGGGAATCGCGTGTTTTTCAAAGTGTACGGCAACAAGTTAGGGAATGTTACCTTTAAACCAAAGACGGAGGTTACAAGTAAACCGCAAGAGGTCGAGGTTATCGGCGTGGTGCCTGAGAGTTTGGAGGAATATGAAAAGATTGTTGTTGAGAGTGGGTATCCTGCGAAGTCCGCGAGGACGTACTTGGAGGTTTACGAGGGCGGGAGTCTTGTGAAGAGGAAGCTTGTGCGGAAGAGTAACTATAAGGGGAAAGTGCAGGTGGTGAGGTATGAGAGGATTCCTGAGATTGTTGATTGTTCTGATTCAACTACCCCGTCAGTCCTACGGACTGCCACCCCTTCGCCTCTCGAAGGGGAGTTTTTTCAAAGTGTCGCTCCCTCGCAGGCAAGAGATTAAGCGCCTACCTCGCGGGTAAGTTAGAATAAATAGATACCCGCGGGGTACATAATAATGCATGAACAAGTTTGCCGCGAGGATTAAAGAATTGCGAGAGGAAAAGAATCTGACAAAAACACAACTTGCCAATGCTGTAAAGTTAAGTGACAACATTGTTGGCAGGTGGGAAAATGGAACGAGGATGCCGAGTCTTGATACTCTGATTTTACTCGCAAAATTCTTTAACACTTCGACAGATTTTTTATTAGGACTTAAAGATTATTAAATGAAAAAAATCACAAAAGACATTCGCTTTTTAATTGCCATATTCGTGTTGGTTTTTGTCGCGTTTGGTGGGTTGGCGATTAATGCCATTTTCGGTGCGGGTGGGGAGTCTTATAGCCCTTATGTTGGTCAGGGCGGAACTCCTGCGGAAACGGTTGCAGAGGATGAGGATGAGGATGAGGATGAGGATGAGGAGGAGGCTGTTGCCGAGGCATTTAATTTCAAGGCACCGGTTTTGAGACTTGGTTTGGACGGCGAGCCGAACACGAGTTTTTTGGTTATTACTGATGGATATGAAATTGTGGGGGTTGAGGTTTCCGATACCTCGGTTGTTTATGTCGAGATAACCCCTGAATTTAAAATAATCGTGGTTGGTGTTGGTGAGGCGGAGATTCGACTGAGTGCGAAAAAGAGTGACGGCGGGATAAAGACCATAATGTGCACAGTTATTGTGGAGGGTGAGGCCGAAACGGAGGATGACGACGACGAAGATGAAGACCACGATGAAGACGATGAAGACGACGAAACAGTTATTCCTATAATTGCGAAACTTAGATATTCGAGTGATTTTCCGCTGTCGTATTATTTCAACCTTGTTGTAAGCCAAGGGGATAGACCTGAGTTTTGGGTGCTTGATGTCGCATATGTCAAAGGTGATGTTGATGTCAGAATTATTGAGCGTGCGGCGAATATAGAGTACCTTAAAGCGGCGACCGGTCCTGCATTCAAAATAAAGTTTGTTGCGATGACTGTTGAAGGCGAAGTTCTTGCGACGAAAATTGTGCGAAATCGTTTGTAAAAATTTGCCGAATTGTGTATACTAGGGATGTGTAAGTTGGGGGGAACTTGGCTTTGGGGATTGTAGACGTTTCAAGAAGAAAACCATATAAAATCGCAAAGTGGTCGGTGCTTGCACTTGGTTGCTTGTTTTTTGTGTTTGGTGGAATCTTTTTGCTTGTTGGGGCGATTGGTAATACTATAAACCCAAGGGAGATTCATCTTGTTGCGTCGGGGGTTAATGCCGTGACCTCTGGGGTGCGAACTGGGGAATATGCACTTAATGTGTCCGAGCGGGAAACCAAGGTTATGGTCAGTACTGCCCCACTGGGTTCGGGCGACAGAGTTACGTTTTCGATGCCGGGAGGGGGTACAGATGCGATAAGGATTACAAACCGTCCGACCTCGGAAACCAACAGCAGGGATTTGACCGCCAGAAATCGCAATAACGTGAATGTAAATTGGATTTGGCCAGGCGACAGTTTTTATATTACGCTTGTCGGGGATACCGAGACTGCGTTTAAATTCGGGCAAACCGTCGAGGTTCGGATTCACAGTGGTGCACAGACGGTGTCTTTGAATGTGACTTTGGTTCTTCCGCCGCATCAGGTGGAGTGGGATTTCCATATCAGGGAAATTGGTCCTTTTGGACGGCGGATTGAATCGATTAGGGCACAGGATTACTTTGATGGAGTTTATTGCCCCTCGATTGGTTGGCCAGGTGGGATACCAGAGCACTCGCCGTACACGTTTTCTGTGACGCTTAGGATTTGGGGAAGTGTGCTTCCTGCCGAAATTAATATTTCTCCGAGTGGTGCCGAGGATAACAACGGGAATCGTGTCATCGAGGGTGACACCGAAATTCGATTGTTTGGGATACCTTCGACCGCGGTTGGTGCCAGTGATGGTTTTGGAAATATTTATATACCGCAGGAATGGGTGACGCGTCTTGATGCCCCTCCCTATTTGCCAGTTGGGATGCCGACACGGTTTCATTTTGATATAACCGCAACGACAGAACATTCAGGAAAACTTCTTGCCAGATTTACCCTTCAAATAGTATAATTGTTGGATGAGCAGCGTGACATTGGACAAACTTGTTGCACTTTGTAAAGGCAGGGGCTTTATTTTTGCTGGGTCGGAGATTTATGGTGGCCTTGCGAACAGTTGGGATTATGGGCCGTTGGGGATTGAACTTAAAGAAAACATCAAGCGCGAGTGGTGGAAAAATTTCATACAGGAATCGGAGAACAGCGTTGGTCTTGACGCAGGGATTTTGATGCATCCGCGCGTGTGGGAGGCTAGCGGGCACGTGGGCGGGTTTTCCGACCCTTTGATGGATTGCAAGGGGTGCAAAACACGTCACAGGGCGGACAGTTTAATCGAGGTTTCAAGCAAGGGCGCGATCACGGGTGACGGATGGACAGAAGTCCAAATGCAGGGATATATCGAGGAAAAAAAGGTAAATTGCCCTGGGTGCGGTAAGCGTGAATGGACGCCGATACGCAAGTTTAACCTTATGTTTAAAACGCATCGTGGGGTTGTCGAGGATTCGAGTTCGGCGATTTATCTGCGACCCGAAACGGCGCAGGGGCAATATGTTAACTTTTTGAATGTCCAGCGAAGTATGCGACTTAAAGTGCCATTTGGCATTGGGCAGGTTGGCAAGGCCTTTCGGAACGAGATTACCCCAGGAAATTTTATTTTCCGCACGCTTGAATTTGAACAACTTGAACACCAACTATTTTGCAGAAAGCAAGATGCGGATGATTTTTACCTTGAATACAAGAAAAAGATTTGGGATTTTTATGTTGAGAGGCTTGGTGTAAATGCTGGGAACTTGCGGTACCATGACCACGAGAACCTTGTGTTTTACGCCAAGGCCGCCGTTGACATGCAGTACAAGTTTTGCTTTGGGTGGAAGGAAATCAACGGCACGCATCATCGCGGGGAGTATGACTTGACCCAGCACGCAAAGTTCAGCGGGAAAGACCAATCGTACACGGACGCGATTACTAATGAGAAGTTTATCCCCACCGTAATCGAAAGCAGTATGGGTTTGACGCGGGCGTTGCTTGTTGTGTTGCACGACGCATACAGGGAAGAAAAACTTGATGATGGCGAGGTGCGTGTTGTGTTGAAGTTGAAACCAAGTCTTGCCCCTTACAAGGTTGCCGTGCTGCCCTTGCAGAAAAAAGATTTGACGGACAAGGCGCGTGAAGTATATCGCGGTTTAAGTAAGCACTTTATGGTGACCTATGATGATACCGCAAGCATCGGCAAAAGATATCGCAGACAAGACGAGATTGGCACGCCATTTTGTGTCACCGTGGATTATGATACGCCTAATGATGGTTGCGTTACCGTTCGTGATCGTGATTCGATGAAGCAGGAGCGAGTGGCACTTGTAAGTCTTGTTTCTTACCTTTCAGCGAAGTTTTGATTTGGGTTTGTGCTTGTGTTTGTTTTGATGTGTCAATTTGACCTATAATTGAGGTGACAAGTTTGTGCAGTTCTTTTTCTTCGTCGGCGAACTCGTGTGCGTCGGTGGTTTCTTTGATTGGGTCAGCCTCGAACTCGGTTTCGATTTCGGTTTCTGCGTTAAGAATTTCGGCGACTTTTTCGCTTGGTTTGATGCGTGTTGGGGGTTTGCGTGGTTTGTCTTGCTTTAACATAGCGGCGAGGATGGATTTGAAGTCGAGGGTTTTTTGTTTTGGTCTGGATTGCTTCGCGTTGCTCGCAATGACGGGGAAGTGGAGTCCGGATGGAGCCTCTGATAATAAGGCAGCAGAAGTTTTGTTGTTGCAGGCGTTTTTCCAGCGGTTGATGATTTCAGTGGCGGGATGCAGCAAGTCGTTTTTGTCGATGGTGTGTGCAAGAAGTTGCAGTTGCGAGGTGTTGTAGTCGGGCTTTCCGGGGCGGATGAAGCGTTTGGCGGTGGATTTGGATTGGTCGAACTGGTCGATTGGTTGGTGGTTAAGGATTTTTTGTGCACGGTTCATGGCGGTGCGGGCTAGGCGTTCGTGCTCTGCCATGATTTTTTGTTGTTTGGTGCGGCGGGCGGCGATTCGGTCTTTTATGGGCGTGAGGTCTATATTAGGGTCGATGGATTTGAAATAATCAAGTGTGATTTCGGTGAGGGGCGTCAAGTAAGTGTACGCGACGAGGCCGCCCATTTCGGTTGCACGCTCGACAAGGAAAAGGGTGCCGTCTTCAAGGCAAAAGTCGATACCGGAATCGCTTTTCAAAAATGCCACGTTCGAGCCGACGTCGATTTCGTCTTTTGAAACGACGGGGGTCTTGGGCATTTTAATCAAAATTTCCGCGATATCTTTTGGCAGGGCATAACTGTGCCCGTGGTCGAAGTTACCAAGCATTTGCAATATATGTGCGTCGTTTTTAAGGAGGATTTTACTCATTATATTGTCGTCCTGTTGTTAATTGCCGCACCAAGGGTTACTTCGTCGGCGTATTCAAGGTTTGTGCCAAGTGCAAGACCTTGTGCAAGACGCGTCACTTTGATTCCAAGTGGTTTTAATAACGAGGCGATATAATTCGCGGTTGCCTCGCCCTCCACCGTTGGGCTTGTAGCGATGATGACTTCTTTTGTTTTTTCTTCACGCACGCGTATCATCAGGGATTTAAGGTTGATATCGTCGGGTCCTTTTTTATCGAGAGGGCTGATAACCCCGTGCAGGACATGATAGGTTCCGCCAAACGCGCCACTTTTTTCGATTGCGATTGCGTCGCGGGGGTCGCGGACGACGCAGATGACTCCGCTTTGGGTTCGGTTTGTGCATATGTTGCAACGGTCTTGTGCGTCGGTGAAGTTACCACACGTTTTGCATAACTTCACGTTTGCTTTGACGTTCTTTAAGGCTTTGCAAAAATCATCCACCGCGGACATGTCGGTTTCAACGATTTTGTAGGCGTATCGTTCTGCGGTCTTGTACCCCACTCCTGGCAAGCGTGTGAAACAGTTTATTAGGGCATTGATACAATCAAGATTTTTCATATATTTTTAGTGGTCGCAAAGTCCAAGCAACTCGCGTGCCTCGTGTGCGATATATGGGATGCTTATAAGGGTCACGGCAACTGCGGCAAGTACAATCCAACCCGCGAGCCACGCGAAGAAGCGGTACCTCTTGCTTGCACTTTTCCAGCGGGTCACCATGATAAAGAACGCACCCGGGATGATTAGGACAAGTGCCAAAAGGCCATACCAGTCGGAAACAAGTTCGGCGAAGAAGTTGAGGATAACAAATCCCGCACCAAGCAGGACAAGGGCAAGCCCAAGTGCGAGGTACAATCTTTTGCTTCGGCTGAGGATATCCAAACTGATGATTTTTTTGGCTTGTTTGTTTTCGGTTTTCAGGCATCTTTCGACCCGTGCGTTGCAACGTGGGCATTTGATGAAAAGTTTGCTTCCAAGTGTAAAGTCAATCTCTTTGCTGCATTTTTTACAAATCACGCGAGAATCAAATTTCTCCTCTGCGACACCTTTTTCGATGCCTTTGTTGACGCCCGTTTTTTTGGGTGCTTTATCTTTTTTTGACATAAGTTAAACTCCTTGTTACCATTATATATGGACTTTCAAAAAACGGCAAATGATTTTTCCCGAGGGTATTGACTTTTTTGCAAACTTTATGTATAATGGCGACATGAAAACAATTTTGAGTGTATTTATTTTGGCGGTGTCGATTATCGTGTCTGTGATTTTGTTCGCGGTTGTGAGGGACGCGCACCCCGAGTTTACTTCGTTTTGGAGTTTGCTTTTTATCGGCCTGATTATGTTTGGTCTTGGAGTGGCAATTTTCATCAGCGGGTTGCTTTTGGAGCAAAGTATTAAAGAAAAAATCAAAAATTCTTGACAAAGTTCGGGGTCACCTCGAACTTTTTTTTATTTAAGTACGCGAGAGGTGACGAGGGCGGGAACTTGAAAGCGAGCGAGTTCGCACAAAGGGCTTGCTTGGTTTTGCCGTATGCCTTGTTGAGGCCTGCGTTGCCGTATTTGCTGTCGCCGACGATATAAAGCCCGATTGAGGCGAGGTGCGCGCGAATCTGGTGCGTGCGACCTGTCATCGGAGTGATTTTAAGCAACGAAAAGTCGCCGATGGTTTTGACGAAACTTAGGATGGTTTTTATTTGTTGGCCGCCGGGGATTTTTTCTTTTGAAACCTCGACGGTTGCGGTGTCGGAATCTTTTTTAAGCCAACCAACAAGTGTAAGTGGTGATTTTTGCAACTTTCCGAATACAAGGGCGAGATAACTTTTTTCGATGAATCCCTCTTCAAAACCGTGGCGGAGTTGCTCGGCGGTCTTTTGGTCTTTGGCAAAAATCACAAGACCCTCGGTGTTGGTGTCAAGGCGGTGGACCGCGGTGTGACCGATGAGGGCTTCGAGGGTGTTCTTGTTATGCGGGCTTGTGGTTTCGATTCCTTGGTTTTTGAACACAATTTGGACGTGCGGGTCGTCGTAGACGGCTTTAAAGGGCGTGTAGGCCTTTATTGCGTCTTGTTTGTAGTAAATCTGCACGACGTCGCCAACTCCAAGCATCAAGTCCCAGCCTACGCGAGTTCCGTTAATTTTAACGTCTTTGTTTTTAAGAACAGTCTTGCAAAACGCAAACCCCGCACCGAAAATGTTTGCCTTTATAAAGGCTGTTAACATCATCGGCTTTTCGACTGTGAAAGTTTTCAGTTCCATATTATTTTAACTCCACGGGTCCAACCACCCGATGAAAACTCCTCCCACAAGGATAACTATTGAGCACATAAACATCACCATCAGAGCACGCTCGCGGTCGGCGATGGTCAGGCGGTTGCCGTACTTTTTGGCGTGATTGTAGAGGACGTACATCTCGGCACACAGCAAAACCAAGCCGATGGGGATGCTTACGAACCACTCGATTGGGAATCCGAAGATTGGGAAAAAAACGAACGCAAGGGCGAGCAGGACGTTAATAGCCGTGCTTGCGATATAAAAGGTGTACATAAGGGTATTCGCGGTGTTTTTGGGTGGGTTCGCCTCGATTGCGGCGTTCATCTCGCGAAGTTTTTCAAGCCAGCGCGTGTTGGTCGCTCCCGTGGTTTTGTTTTTTATGTATTGTTCGAAAAGTGGGGCGAGTTCCCAGTGTCTTGGTGTGAGGCCGTTTTCCAAGACCTCTGAGGCGAATGATACGGGTTTTTGGAACTTTGCGAAGTTCGTCAGGTACTCTTTAAGTAAAAAGGAATTGTAGCCAGAGTATTTCAGGGTTAAAAACGCGACTTGCTCGTTATGCGGAAAGTTCTTTTTCAAAACCAAAAGGATTTGATATGGAAGCTGGGGGCCGTACTTTTTTTCAAGACGCAAAACGTTTGCGATATGGTCGGTCAGTTTCGCGGGGTCGGCGTAGTTTTTTTCGAGAAGTTCCTTGGACTCCCCTGCTCTAATGTTCTCGGCACAAAGCGGGCACACCAAAAACGTGAGCCCTTGTTTAATCAAAAGATGCTCGTTACATTTTGGGCAAACGCCTGCTCCGAAACTTGACATGATTAAGTATATCTTGACAGAGGGCTTTCGGGCAAATTATTTTATAGTGATGGAAGAAGTTTTGCGAAAGTTCAATAAGATGCTTGTGGAGAGGAACAAGGCGGTAAACCTGACGGCACACAAGACCGAGGAGGACAGTTGGGTGAATAACATCCAAGACAGTTTGTTGTTTTTGGATAAGTTTCCAAGCAAGGCGAGGGTCTTGGATTTGGGAAGCGGGTGCGGGTGCCCTGCCGTGCCGCTCAAAATTGCCCTTCCGAACTTGGACGTAACGATGATTGACAGCGTGAACAAAAAAGTTATGTTTTTAAATGACGTGGTGCGGGACTTTGGGCTTGTGGGGATAAGGGCGGTGCATGAACGAATCGAAGATTTTAAGGAGCGTGAGAGTTTCGACATAGTGACGGCGAGGGCGGTGGCGCCACTACCGACGCTTTTGGAATACGCTTTGCCGTTTTTGAAGGTCGGCGGAGTGTTGTTCGCATTCAAGGGAAGTAAATGGCAAGAAGAGGTCAACGCAAGTGCGAGGGCATTAAAAGTATTGGGCGGCGAAGTTGAGGATGTAATAACCCATAGCGAATCACGGGTTTTAATCAAAATCAAAAAAACAAAACCCACCGACAAAAAATATCCGCGTGGGAAGAACTTACCGAGGGTAGAGCCGTTGTAGGTACTCGCTTCTATTCGCGACTGCAAGGTATAAATAAAGCCTTGGTCCATCGTCACGTCCGAAAAGCATGTTGTAAAAGATTTTGAAATATCGTTGTTGTGCGGTGATATTTTCTTTTTTTGATGCGGCTGGGTTGTTGATGATTTGATACAGGAACTCTTGGATGTCTTTTTCCGTGCGACTTTGTTGCAAGAAATTTTTAAGTTTCGCGAGGGTTTCTTTTTCGGTGTCCGCTAGGCCTGCGAAAAATTCCGCGTTAAAAGTGTCGCGGAGTTTATAAATCTTCTCAGGGGCATAGTTTTCAAGCCAAAACTTGACCTTTTTGGTGCGTTCAATGTCAACTTTTGTGCCGAGCATTTTTTCAATAAGTGCATGGTCGAAATTCGCAAGCGGCGCAACGGTTGCGAGGGTTCCGAAACTTACTTGGTTTGCGGACTTGGTGTTTTTGAAAAGGCACAGTTCAAACGCCGTACGGTCGTAGTCCTCCATGTCCTCTTTGCCGAGGAATTTTGCAACTCCCCTGTCGAACTCCATATAGTGTCTTGTGATTGTGTCGTCGAAACCGAAATCGAAAGTCGCACCGAAATCGTATTTTGCGTAAAGCCAGCGGATGATCTCAGGCTCGTAAATCGCGAGGCAGGTTTCGGGAGTGATATTAACTCCGGTCGATGACGCCATGTTGCCGCTTGAAATGCCTTTGATGCCGACCCAAGCGTAACACACGGACATCGGCGGCTCGTGGTCAAAAATTTCGCGGCAGATACGGCTGCAAACGTCGAAGCTTCCGCCGTCGCTGTGATGGTCGATGCCCGCGGACTCGAAATGCACGCCCTCGGCTTTCCACCGCATCGGCCAGTCGATTTTCCACGCGAGTTTTATGTTTTTTGCACTGCGGATTTTCGTGGTGTGAGTTGTGTTGTCGCCAGTACAGATATACTCGACAGTTTCGCAGTCAGGCGAGCAAGAAGTTATTTTTGTCGAATCCTTTCCGCACGTCGGGCAATAAATTTGGATTGGATAGTAAGTTTCGCGACTCCCTTCGTCGCCGTCTTGGGTTTTAAAAGACATCAAGATATCGTAAATCTTTTTACGACTTTTAAGTGCGTGGATGATGGCGTCTGCATAACGGCCGCTTTGGTACTCGTCGGATTGTGATTTGGTGTCGATTGGAATTTCATTCATTTGAAGTTCTTTAAGGGCGATTTCAAATTCGCCTTGGAAGTGTTTCGCGTAACTCCCCTCGCCGAATGGGTTTGGGATGGCGCTTAGGGCTTTGCCGATGTTTATTTCAAAACTGGATTGCTTCGTCGGACTTTGTCCTCCTCGCAATGACTCGGCTACATTCTTCGGAACTTTTCTTAGGCGGTCAAAGTTATCCCACGAGAAAATCATCCGCACCTTCTTGCCCATGGTTTGCAGGGCTTTACCTACATAATAATTTGTGATGAACTCGCGAAAATTGCCGATGTGAATCGAGCCTGAGGGGCTTATACCGCTCGCCACGACAAATTCCTTCAATTTGGGGTGTTTTGCGATTAGGTCTTCCGCGATTTTTTTGGACCAGTGCATAATCGCAAGTGTATCACGGAAAACTGTTTTGCACAACATATTTGCATGGCAGAAAAACCCCCTCCCGTGCGGCGAGGTATCAACGAACCTCCTACGAGCAGCGTTATCAAAGGCCCACGGATGGGCTTTATCGAGGATATCGAGGCGAACTTGCAGATGATTGACGCCAAGTTCAAGCATCCCGATTTTAAAAAAACAGAACTCGAAGTCGGGCGTTATACCCAAACCCGCGTCGTGATGGCGTATATCGACAGCGTCGCGGACAAAGATGTTGTTGCGGAAATTGAAAAACGAATCAAAGAAATAAGCATTGACGGAATTGTTGACAGCAACTATATCGCACAGTTTTTGCAAGACGAAAAAGTGAAATTCTTTCGCCAGGTCGGCAGCGACGAAAAACCCGACATCATCGCTGCGAAAATCTTGGAGGGGCGTGTGGCGATTTTCGTTGACGGAACCCCGCAGGTTTTGACTGTGCCGTATATATTGTTTGAAGACGTTCAGCACAGCGATGATTATTACTCGGCTTCTGCGAACGTTTCTTTGAGGCGGTTTCTGCGAATCGTTGGTTGCGTTATCGCGGTTTTGGGCCCTGGGCTTTTTATCGCGGTGCAACTTTATCATTACAATATCATGCCGATTAATATGCTTATGGCGATTGTCGGCACGTCGCATAACAGTCCGTTTTCGCCGATGCTTGAAGTTATTTTTGTTTTGATTTTGTTCGAGGTTTTATACGAGGCGAGCCTTCACGCACCTCGCCATATCGGTGCGGTGACGGGTCTTTTGGGGGCGTTGGTGCTTGGTGAGGTTGCGATTCGGTCAGGGTTGCTCTCTCCTCCCGCGGTTTTGGTTGGTGCCATGAGTGTGATTTTTATGTACGTTATCCCCGACCTCGCGTCCCAGATTTCGATCCTGCGTTTTGCGTTTGCAATCATTGGCGGGATTTTGGGGCTTTTCGGGATTGTGCTTGCGGGGCTTGTGTTGGTTATTTATCTTGCGGGACTTGACAGTTACGGGGCGCCGTATCTTGCCCCGTACGCACCTTACATTAAAAGCGACACCAAGGACGGCATTTTTAAATCAAGCGTTCGGGATATGAGGACTCGCCCAAAAAGTATTCCTAATGAAAACCCCAAAAGGATGCGGGAGGAAAAATGAAGAAAATTAACTCGCGCCAACTTTTGATATTTTATTTCATTTATTCGTTTGGGATAAAGTTTTTGATGCTGCCGTCGTTTTTGTCTGCGGGTGCTGGGCGTGATGCGTGGATTGCGGCGGGTGTTGGGGCATTGGTTGAACTTGGGTTGTTGTTTGTGGTGTTGCTTGCGATGGAGAGGAAATCAAGCACAAAAATCCTTATGCCGTTGTTGTTTGCGTTTTTCCTTTTGCAGGCGTTGATTACTTTGACGCACACGAACTTTTTGCTCTCCCACACGATTTACGAGAACCTTGGCAAACACATGTTTGTCATCCCGATTCTTGTTTTGGGAGTGTTTTTTGTGTTTTCAAAGATTCGCGCAGTGTTCCGAAGTGGCGAGATTTTTTATATCCTGATTTTGGTTGCGATTTTTCTGGCGGTTCTGCCTGCACTTTGGAAGGCCGACCCGAGCGAGGTTTTCCAAGGTTCGGGCGGAGGGGTTACTTTGATTTTCCACACAGTTTTTAATAACCTGATTTATTTCGAAGGTGCGTTGATTTTGCTTGTGTTTAAAGGCGAGGTCGAAGTTAAAAAGAACTTCAAACGAAACTTTATGATTTGGGCGGCGATTGGTGCGGTGGTTTTCACGGCATTCGTGTTCTTTTTCATCTCACTCTTCGGACCGCTTAGCGGGTTACGGGAGCTTGGGATTGTGGACGTCACTGGGCAAAACGCGTACCTCGCACAAAACGTCCGACTTGAATGGATTATTGTGTGCGTTTGGTTGTTGCTTTTGTTGATGCGGTTCGGGGTTTTGTTTTACAGTTGCTTTGCGACTATCGCCAACAAAAAGATGAAACCCGCATTTTTCGCACCCCCCTTGGCGCTCGTGGTTTATGTTTTATTTATGTTTTTGCCATTAGAACTTGTGCTGGGTGCGTTAAGGATTCCGATTGCGATATTCCTTTTGGGTGTGCCGCTTTTATTTTTGATATGGGGAGGTAGAAACCATGTTAAAGATTGACTCTCGCCAATCTTTGCGCCCGACTACGTCGGTCGTCAGACAACTCTGGCGAAAAAAAGTCTGGATAGTCTTCCTTGTCGCACTTCTGGTGTTGTTTCCGTCGGCATCAGTAAGACCCGCACAGGCGATGACCAAGGCGATACTGCTGTCTGTTGGAATCGAGAAAACCGCGGACGGATACACAATAAGTGGTAAGATGGTGACAAACACTTTTACGCCCGAGGGACTTGCGGAAACCAAAGTCGTAAGTGCGGACGGTGCGACAATCGTCAAGGCAATTAACAAAATCTCCGCCGACCAAGGTCGGGACGTGAGCCTTGCACACTGCAATTTAATTGTACTTGGTGCAAGTTTGGCGGGTGAAAACGTCGCCGTTATCTTGGAGTACTTTTTGGGGAAATTCGAAGTCGGCAACAATGCGTTGCTTGTGTGGACCGACGCGGAAGTTGCAAAGATTCTTGAAACAAGTGCCAAGAACAGGACGGACGCGGCGGGAGGCCTTCTTGAAACGATTGCCGCACACAACCAAAGCGAGGTCTTCGAAAGGCCCATGACCCTTGACAGGTTTTACAAAGATTTCCTCAGCGGACGCGAGGGATTTATGAGCGTGATAAAACTTGAAAACGACGAAATATCCAACACAAGGCAAATGGCGGCGTTTAAACATGGGCGGCTTGTCGGAATCAAAGAACAATTATGTCACCGGGGCGGCCGCTGTTGTGATTTCGGATTGCTTCGCCGTATTTGAACTCGGGGGTTTTGAAAAATTCCGTATCTCGTTTGGCTTCCTCGATTTGTTGCGAGAGTGCCGCATTGTGGCGGTCAAGTGCACGAATCTGTGCCTCCTGATGCACGCGAACCGCAAGCGTCAGGGTCGCAACCGTGACAAGGACAAAAAACAGCGACATCGCTGCGACAACTATTATTTGGATTCTGCGTTTGAGGCGTAATTCCAATTCTTCGGACATGTTATATATTACCATTTTTGCTTGTTAATGTCAAACGAATCGCATATAGTGGGTTATGAGAATTTGGGAGTCGATTGTCCTTGGACTGGTTCAAGGTTTGACAGAGTTCCTGCCAGTTTCGTCCAGCGGGCATTTGATATTGCTTCAACGCATTTTCGGACTCGATGATGTTCCGTTGCTTTTTGATATTATTTTGCATCTCGCGACCCTGACGGCGGTTATCATCGTTTTCCGTAAAAAGATTTGGCAACTTGTTCGAAAACCGTTTCAAAAAACAAATTATTGTTTGTTAATTGCAACGGCAATAACTTGTGCGATGGTTTTGATTGCGTGGCTTGCAGGCTGGACAGATGCGATGCGGGATTATCGGATTTTGCCTGTTACGTTTTTAATAACCGCGATTGCACTGTTTGTGGTGACCATCCTGCCCAAAAGTCGAGAAGGCAAAGACGGAAAAGTGGGATATAAAACCGGCATCATCGCAGGTATCGCCCAAGGTATCGCAATCGTGCCGGGCATAAGTCGAAGCGGCGCGACAATCGCCGCGAGCCTTGCAACCGGCGTTAAACGCGAAGAAGCCGCCGAGTTCGCATTCCTTATGTCGATTCCGATAATCATCGCCTCGTTCGTGTTCGAGATAATCTCCTCGGGAGGTGCCGTCGCCGCGATGCCGCTCTGGCCGGTTGCGTTCGGCTTTGTCGCCGCCCTTGTTTCGGGGGTCTTTGCGATTAAAGTCATGCTTGCAATCGTCAAGAAAATCAAACTTTATTGGTTCAGTATTTATTTGGTCGTGTTATCAATCGTTTTAGTATTTGTCATTTATATCTTTAATGTGTTATGATTGTTGTGGGGAGAGGCAAATGAAAGATTTACAAAACTTGGTTTACAAATTCATGGAGAAAGAGGAAGTCACGCTTAAACAGGCGTTGATGCAGTCAAGCCTTGGGGCGTGTGCAAAGACGGGTGATTTGGCGGAGATTGCGAGGGGCGTGATTTACAGCGGCTATCCGTACAACGACGATCGCAAGAAACGCGTTGCCGAGCACCTTGGCGAGCTTTTGTTTTATTGGGTGATGCTTGCGAGTACTACGGGTTTTTCGCCCGAGCAAATCATGGCGGAATATATCTCTGCGTACATTCAACGTACCAAAATTATGACGGAGGACGAGTTCCGCGCAATTAAAAACCGCGAAAAACTTATACAAGAGGACCAAAAGACCGCCGAGGCCTCGATATTAGAAATGCTTAAATACGTCAAGGCACAGGAAATCCAGCAAGTTCAACAGGTTCAACAAGACAAAAAACTAAGGGAGCAAGTGAAATGAACGACACACCTCTTTGCGTTTTCATAGATGCGCTTGAACGGCATAAAGCAAGGAAAGCAAAAGCAATCCTTGAAGCAAACTTGGAAGCAAAAGACGAAACTAGGAAAAAGGAGAAAACCAAATGGCAATCGCAGTCTTCGGTGACATCCACGGAAATCTCGAAGCATTAGAGGCAATTTTAAAAGACATTAAAAAGAACCGCAAAATCAAGGAGACGTACTTTCTTGGCGATGCGATTGTGTTTGGGCCGGATAATTCGGCGTGCTTGAAACTTCTTGCAAAACACAACGTAAAGTTCGTCGTCGGCAATCACGAGCAACGGGTTGTTCGCTACGACAAAGCGGTTGACGTGATGACCTACGCGGGGCCCGCGCATATCGAGTGGGTTTTTGGGCAACTTGACGCGGACGATTTGCGGTATATCAAGGAACACCCTGTCGAGATAAAACTAAACTACAAAGGCTTTAACCTCCTGTTCACGCATTACAGCCACGACACCGACGGAGTTGTTCGCGACGATTATGACGAGTTCAAAGAATCCGCCCTTGAACGCCTCTTCGGCAAAAGCACCACCGACGTCGTGTTTTTCGGCCACATCCATCACCGCAAAATCATCATCAACGAGCAGGGCAAGAGTTTCGTCTGCGTCGGTTCAAGCGGCTGCACCCACACCGACATGACGTATTACACCTATTTCGAGGTCAACGGAAAGATTCACCGCAACTTCGACATTTACAGGATGAACGTAAAATACAACCGCAAAAAGTTCGAGGAAAAGATGATAAAGATGGATGTCCCAGAAAAGGAAAAGTTCGCCAAACCTTGTTTTGGGATTGATTTAGTGGTACAGTGACCCATGAGTTTTGTACACCTCCATAACCACACGGAGTTCAGTCTTTTGGACGGGGCTGCACGTATCAGCAAACTTGTCAAAACCGCGAAGGAACGCGGGAGTCCTGCCGCTGCGATTACCGACCACGGCAACATGTACGGCAGTTACAGGTTTTACAAGGAATGCAAAGAAGCGGGCATCAAAGCAATCATCGGTTGCGAGATTTACATTTGCGACGATATGGAAGTAAAAGACCCGAAAGAGAAACTCGGGCACTTAGTGTTGCTTGCAAAAAACAACGAAGGGTACATAAATCTTTGCAAAATCAACACCGCGGCGTGGACCAAGGGTTTTTATTACAAACCGCGGATTGACTATGATTTTTTGGAAAAACACGCAAAAGGACTTGTTTGTTTAAGCGGTTGTATTTCGAATCAGATACCGCAAAACTTGTTGAAAGGTTTTCGTGATGAGGCAAAAAGATATGCACTGCATTTAAAAAAGATGTTCGGTGAAGATTTTTATATCGAGTTACAAGAGTACGGTGACCCCGAACGAGCACGGGCGACAGAACTTTTAATCGAACTTGCAACCGAACTTAAACTTCCCCTCGTCGCCACAAATGACGTGCATTATATAAACAGAGACGACGCCGAGATGCAGGACGCCCTCATGTGCGTGGAGATGCGAAAAACTGTTGACGACCCTGAACGCATGAGGTTTCCAAGCGACCAGTTTTACCTTAAAACTGCGGAGGAGATGCAAAAGTTGAACTTCCCTGCCGAGGCTTACAGTAACACTTTGGCGATTGCCGAGAAGTGCGACTGTCATCCGTTTGAACGCCAGAACTTCATGCCTGAGTTCACCGCACCAAAAGGCAAAGACAATGTCGCATATTTTCGGGAACTTATTGAAAAGGGCTTGAAAGAAAAATACGGCAAAATCACCTCCGCGGTCATGGAACGATACGAAACGGAATTCAAGGTTATCCATGGTCAGAACTTTGTTGATTACTTTTTGATTGTTTGGGATTTGATGAAATTCGCAAACGAAAAAGGCATCGCTGTCGGCCCCGGTCGCGGGTCGGGGGCGGGTTCGATTATCGCGTATGCACTTAATATTACTATGCTTGACCCGTTGAAATACAATTTGTTGTTTGAAAGATTTCTGCACGGCGAGCGTCTTTCCGTTCCCGATTTTGATTTGGACTTTTGTTATAAACGACGACAAGAAATCGTAGATTACGTCACCGAAAAATACGGTGCCGACCATGTTTGCCAAATTGTAACCTTTGGAACGCTTGCCGCCAAAGCCGCAATCAAGGACATCGCCCGCGTTTACAAAATGCCCTACGCCGAAGT